>Ga0183100_1000433_pt1 | contig 35008 bp, 39 predicted proteins | sample Biomet2_FD_127789 | JGI IMG/M metagenome (GOLD analysis project Ga0183100, IMG submission 127789) | Microbial communities from bioreactor (seeded with anoxic lake sediment) at LBNL, California, USA - Biofuel metagenome 2 | ecosystem: Engineered > Bioreactor > Anaerobic > Unclassified ... | reverse complement strand
TCTCCTTGGTTTATGCCATTGTTATTTGTCATAGCAGGAATAAGTTCATGTTATGCACTTGATAGAAGAACACCTAAACAGTATATAAAAGAAAGAGTATACAAATTATTTGTACCACTTATATCTGGAATTCTATTATTAGTTCCAATTCAAACATTTTATGCTGAAAAATTTCATAATGGATATAATTATGGATACTTTAATCAGTACATATTGTTTTTTACTAAAAAGACGGATTTAACTGGTGCAACAGGAGGATTTACTCCTGCACAACTATGGTTTATTTTATATTTGTTTATTATTTCATTATTAGCGTTACCAATTGCTATAAAATACAAAAGTAGTGGCAAGAAAATACCAATTGATAAACTATCTGTATTTAAGATAATACCAATGTTTTTAATATTTGGAGTTATGACTTTGATTTTGAATATAGGTGGCAAAAGCTTGGGGGAATATTTTGCTCTATTCATGCTCGGATATTTAATATTGTCAGAAGATAAAATACAGGAAAGATTAGATGAAAATAGATGGTATTTATTTCTAGGATTTATAGTATTAACTGCATTAAATTTATTCTTGCAAAATGTATGGAATCTTAATTTTGGAATAGGTTATGATATTTTTTACAAGTTTCTTTCATGGATTGGTATTTTGTCGCTTAATGCTATTGGAAGACATTATTTAAATTTTCATAATAAAATTACTAATTATTTTGCTAAAGCATCATTTCCAATCTATATTTTCCATCAATCATTTCTTGTATTTACAGCTTATTATATACTGCAAATAACATTCTCTATATTTTTACAAGTTATATTTATTATAAGTGGAAGCTTTATTTTAACAATGCTCACATACGAAATATTTAAAAATATGTCTATTACAAGATTTTTATTTGCAATAAAAAATTAAATACTTATTAACGAATAATTCAAGATACAATACTTCACTATTTTCTTAATTTGTGTATTAACAGATGATTTAAATTCAAATTGAGCTGTTTAGTTTAATTGTGTGTATATCAACAATCTAATCTAACAGAACCCAAAATATAAGCAAAAACTCACGTTATTCCAAAACAAAAAACAACTGCAGTTGAAAAACTTAATAGGGAAAAGCTTGGAATATTTATTTAGTATTATGATTTAAATAGACGGTGTATTTGGATATAATTAAAGCATAGAGAATATGAAGCCTAGGAAGTACTATTAGATTACAATAGAAGTCGGCTAAGTTTTGAATTAAGCATAAAAAGAGATGTAAAATAAAAAGGAGTTGATTCAAATGAAATGGCAGGAAGTTAGAGAAATGTATCCAAATCAATTCGTTAAATTTGAAATTGTAGAATCACATGAAGATGAAAAGATTAAATATGTTGATGAAGTTGCAGTAATTAAGGTGATAAAACATGGAAGAGAAGCTATGATAGAATTTACTAAATGTAAAAATGGTCAATTAATATATAGCACTGAAAATCAAAGTATAGAGATAGAAAAAGTTAAACATATTGGAATTAGAATGAGTATGTGATGAAAAATAAATTATACTTAAAAAATGGCTTGTTAGGGTTTAGATTTTTTAAGGCAAGCTAAAATTGTTTTAAACCTAGAAGAATTAGTTATGTATACAAAATAAAAATATAATTAATTCAAAAAAACATAATAAAAACTCAGTCGGGAAAAAGTCGGGAAAATAAAAAAACACCAACAATTTAGATGCCTAAATGCTGATGTTTACTAGTTTGGTGACCCATAGGAGAATCGAACTCCTGATTGGGTAAAATAGAAATTATAATCATTTATAAATCGTTATAACTACCCATTAGGCTAGATAAATAGACAGTTTAGCAATATGGTTAATTATGGTGATTTATTTTTATTTAGAACTTGAGTGGGAAAAGTGTGGGAAAATTTTTATGATTATGCTAATAGATTAAGCAACATTAGAATCAGTATAAAAATAATAGTAAGAACGCATCTTTCACAATATTATAATAGATGGTATAGTATAATACATATAAGACGATAATTTATTATATAAGATTTATTTATGGAGAATGAAAATAATGGGTAAAATATTTTATGATGATGGAAAAGAATTGTTAAGGATACTTGAAGATTTAGTTAATGGATTTGAGATAAATAGTGAATTTCCATCATTAAGAAGATCTATAAAACAGTTTGATTTTGATGATGTGTATACTGATATTTTAAATTATCATGAACATATAATTGATTGTAGAGAAGACTATGATAGTTATATAAACCAAAGTGTTCTAAATGGAAATGAGATAATTGATAGATACAAAGCTGAAGATTCTTTGAGATATAAATGGAAGAAAAATTTAGAAGCTGGAAGAACATTATTTGAGGTATGTAATGATCCTTGGGCAATAAGATTAATTACTAATATAACAGTAGATGAACTGAAAATTGAAATAGATAAGATAGTCTGTTTAGCAACAGAATTGGAATATAATATTTCGGTAGTTAATTTTTATGATAATCCTAAATTAGATGGATATAGAGGTATACATTTATATTTTAAAAATAATAAAAAATGTTATCCTATTGAAATGCAGTTTTGGACTAGAAAAGATTGGTTTTTGCAGAGATATACACACGAGGTTATATATAAACAATCTTATGAAGAAAATGCTATAGATTATTCAAATAATTTACGTAATTGGGTTGATAATATTCCTTTATCCCCTAATGGATTAGATTCATTTATAGATTATTATTATGAAGTGATAAATAGTATTAATTATGATTAAAGGTGGTGAGCAAACATGACAATGTTATTATATGCAAGAAAACGTGGGCCAGGAGAAACAAGAGTTATAGAATTAGAATCAAAGGAAGCTATTAAAATTATGAAACAAAATAGAAAATGTGACTTTCAATTAGGAATGATAGGAAGCACAAATCTTCAAAGTGTAGCAAGAGTCTATGGAGAATTTGCTCCTTTTAAAAAAGTTGCTTCAGTTGAAGAATTATTAAAACCATTTTAATATTGGAAATTTAATATATTGCAAAATGAATATTTCAAAGATACAAAAACTGTCTCAAATATAGAAGTTTAATTTCTATTTTGGACAGTTTATTTTTTATTGGTAGGGGGCATATACTATAAATTTCATGGGTAGGTCTTTGAAAAATTTAATGCACAGATCGAAAGACATAAATTTCAATTAAAAATATAATTCAACTTCTCCACAGCATTACTCTTCTCCCTAGGAATAACATGAGTATAAGTATTAGCTGTTATTTCAATAGAGCTATGGCCAAGAAGTTCTGATACTGTTTTTAATGGGACTTCATTTTCAAATAATTTAGTTGCAAATGTGTGTCTTAATGCATGGAATTTCTTATGAGGGAGCTTAGCTTGTATGAGTATGTTTTCCCATGCGTGTGACAGGTTAGTTACATCAATTAGAGACCCACTTGATGTTGTGAATATATAATCTGATTGTTCATAAGATAATCCACATTTTAATTTGCATCTTTTTTGTTTCAATTTTAGATCATTGAATACAGAGGCTAAACCACATGGAAAAGATACGTCTCTTATGGAACCTTTTGTTTTTGGTACTTGAATTATTTGTTTTCTTTCTTTAGAGCCATCAGCTGCAATTATATAAACTTTTGATAAAGATTTGTTTATTCTTATACTGTTATTTTTCAAGTCTACGTCTTCCCATGTTAAAGCCAATAATTCACCACGCCTAAGACCAGTTCCAATAGCTATTAATATTAATTCTCTATAGACATTATTATCTAAAATGGATATTAAAATATTTAGTTCTTCATCACTAAAATGTTGAACCTCTTCTTTAGCTTTTTTCTCTCCAGGAATAACTATCTTTTTACCAATACAAGGATTTTTAGCAAGGTAACCTTCATCTACTGCATAGTTTAAAAACTGTTTTAATAATTTATTTAAGTTTTCAATTGTATTTTTAGTTTTACCTTTTTCTGATAGCTTATTATAGTATCTTTGGATTTGAAGTGCTTTTACATCAGGTATTTTAATTGAATATATATCACTATCGTTTACATATAATCTATATATACCTTCATATTTTTCAAAAGTGGTAGGCTTTATTCTGTCAGAAACTCTAACTGTTTCAAAGAGCCAGGTATGCATTAGCTTTCCAAGTAGAATATTTCTAGTATCTATATTTAAACCATTTTTAATTCCTAATAAGTATTCATCTCTCATAGCCTCAGCTTCTGATTTACTCTTGCCATAGAATTCTTTTCTTATTAATTTACCATTACTATCTCTACCTACTGAGGCAGTAGCTCTAAAGTAAGCTGAGCCATTTTTATTACAATTAGTTTTTACAGCCATAAAATCACTTCCAAATCATTAGTTTACAGTTTTATATTTGACAATCATATATTCTTTTAAAATTTAAAGTGTTTTAACTTTTAAAAGAATATATAAAATCTAAATTAGTAAAGAATACTAATTTAAATATTTCTATCAGAAAAAATCAAATCAAAATTTATATCCATAGTATCTTCAATTTTTGATTATTTATTAGTAATTTCAAACAATATATAGATTAATTGCATCTATTAAATTCCATTTGTAATACTGTATTTACTGTATGTTTACCTAGAGAATCTAAGGAGTCATATTTATCCAATAAAGATTGTTGTGCCTCTGATAATAGTGATTTTGTTTCGGTTTTTTTTTCTTCCCATCCCATTAAGTAAGCAGGGGTAGTTTCTAATATTGTTGCAAGTCTCTCAATTTTATCAGAAGGTATATTTGAAATTACACCACTTTCATATCTCTGAAGTGTTGGTTTACTAATAGATAATTTTTTAGAAACATCTTCTAATGTGAGATTCAATTCTAAACGTCTATTTTTAATATTTTCCTTTAAACCCATAATTCATCATCCTCTTAATTTTATATTAGAAATTAATTATATTATAACATTTGTTTCTACTTATGCAACAAATATTTCCTAAAAAATGGTAAAAGTTACCCAACAAGTATTGACAATAATATCCAATAAGGATATTATATTACTTAACAAGTAACAAGGAAGTGATTAGTTGATATTAGTTAATGAGTTAAAAGGGAAGATAAGAGCAAAGGGATACACTCAAGAGAGACTAGCAAAAGAATTGGGAATATCCCCAAAAACATTGAGTAGTAAACTTAGTAAAGGTGTATTCGGGTCTGATGAAATAGAAAAGATGATAAAAATTTTAGAAATTGACAATCCAATAGAGATTTTTTTTATTCGATAAGTTACTTATAAAGTAAATTATGTAATTCCCAAATATAACTATTGCCTTAAAGATAACCTAAATGTTTAAGAAATACTTTTTTATTAATAATTACAATATGTTTTTTTAGGGGGAACAAGCTATGGAAGAATTATTAAAAGAGATTTTAGTTGAATTAAGAAAAAAAGATATAGAAGAAAAGGAAATTACAGAAGAGAAGCTTACGTATTCTCTTAAGGAATGTTCTTATTTATCTGGAATAGGTCTTAATACATTACAAGAAGAGATATTAAAGCAAAATGGTAATTTCCCATTTTTTAAAGTAGGAAAAAAGATAATGGTGGATAGGGGATTATTTCGTCAATGGCTTGAGAATATTTCAAAAACTCATCATGAGTTAAGAAGATAATAAATTTAAAATTGTAATAAAATCAGCTAATGTGTTGTAATCGAATCTATCAAAGTTAATGATATTTTTGCATTAAATGATTAATTATCTAAGAATACATTCATATAAGATAGAAAGTATGGTACAAGCATAGAAGAAATAAAGTTTAAACAGTTTTTTGTTTAGAGTAATTGTTATTTCCGTAGATATTTTAAGTTCCCTGATAAACATTCAGATTAGTATTTTATAAATGAGTCAAAGGGAATATGCATCCATGGTTTAAAAGTTAGATGTAATTAAAAAGGTGGAGGAGTGAAAGTTATGAATAGACTCGATTGGACTAAAGAATCAAGAAAGGGAATTAATGCTAATGATGTTGCAGCTATAATGGGAGTTGATAAAAATAGGAATGCGTTAGATGTTTATATTGAGAAAACAGAACAGGATAGAAAGATTAGTGTAAAAGAAGATTCTCTTTATTTTGAGATTAAATTAGAAGAGCTTGTGGCTAGAGAATTTGCCTTAAGAGCAGGGAAGAGAATAAGAAAAGATTTAAGGAATATATGTTGCAAAGAATATAAATTCATGCTTGCCAATATTGATAGAAAAATCATAGGAGAAAATGCAATTTTAGAATGTAAGGTCATAAATGACCAAGATATTAATTATTTTGAAGAAGAATTAATGGGGAGTTTTTTATTAGAAGCACAACATAATATGAAAGTTAAAGAGGCAGAAGTCTGTTATATTGCAGCATTAATTAATAATGAGAAATTTATTTTAGAAAAAATTAATCGTGATGATAAACTAATTTCTAAAATTGTTAAAGAGGAAGAGGATTTTTGGATTAATCATGTTGAAAAAAGAATTAAACCAAAGATCAATAAAAAGTAATTCAATTAATGATTTAGATAGAATAAAGGAAATGAATTTTAGAAAGTGAGAACTTATAAATGAATTTCAAAGTCTTAAAATGTTATATGGATATTTATAACTTCATGGGGCTCATTACATCATGGAATGGCTTAGAAAGATTTAGATTATTTTGTTTAAGGGAGTGTGAAACTAGTGTCAGATATTAAATGGATTAAGATAACAACTAATATGTTTGAAGACGAGAAAATTAGATTAATAGATGCTATGCCAGAAAGAGATACAATTCATTATATCTGGATAAGATTACTCGTACAAGCTGGGAAAACAAACACTAATGGTTTTATATTTTTAAATGAAAATATTCCATATACAGATGAAATGCTAGCTACAATATTTTGTAGACCTCTAGCTTCTATTAGACTTGCACTTAAAACTTTATGTGACTTTGAAATGATTGAAATAACTCCTGACAATATAATTAAAATATTAAATTGGGATAAGCATCAAAACATTGAGGGAATGGAAAGAGTCAGAGCTCAAAATAGGAAAAGAGTTGAAAATCATAGAGACAAGAAAAAGCAAATTGAAAAAACCACTAAAGAGAATAATGAAGAGGAAAAACAAAATATTGATGATGTTAAAGTTCAAGTGTATCAAGAAGAAAATACAAAGGTTAGTGTTGAAGATAATAAAAATATAGTCCTTTTAAATAATTCTGAAGGAAATATAAATACTGGAGAAATGGAGCAAGGATCAGATACTGGTAAGTGTGTTGGAAGCAACGAAGCAAATTTAGATGACTGTGAAAGTGTGATAAAAAGTACAAGTAAAAATTACAGTAACATTACAAATAATGCTTGTAATGTTACACATAACGAAAGTAACGTTACTGTAACTAAGCAGAATAAGAAAGAGATAGAGAGTAAGAATAAGAATAAGAGAAAGATAGAGAATGAGAGTAATAAGATAACTGATGATATAAATAATAAAGGCTCAACTCATGATGATGAGGTGAAAAATGCAGGTATCTATCAAGAGGTAAAAGGGTCAAATATCTCTAAGAGTGAAAATCTTAAAGAAAATCCAATAGCAATAGCTGAAAATGATATAAATTCTAAGGCTATAGAACTTATGAATTATCATGAGAAAATAACAGGAATAGTTGGTGGACTTAATCATGTTGCACTAAGATTAGCTATTGATATGCATGGAGAAAAAAATGTAAAAATGGCTATAGATAAAGCTTTAGAAGTAAATAAAACTGATATAAGATACATTAATGGAATACTAAAAAATTGGAGAAGAGAAGGGTATCCAAAGGAAGGCGATGAGATTAAAAATGGGGTTAGAAGTACTGGAAAGGGTAACGCAGCAGATAAAAATGAATTTACAGGATTCAAGCCAAAGAAACCACGAAACCTCACAGAAACTGAACGAAAAGGGGCAGAAGAAAAGCTTATATAAGTGTGATAAATGCCAGGATACAGGTTGGATTTTGGTACCACAAGAGCATATGCAACCTCTTGCTGTAACTTGTGAATGTAGAAAAATTCAAAAGCTTAAGACTGAGTGGAAGTCATGTGGAATTAATACAGAAATGTGCAAACATAAATTTTCTAATTATGAGGTGTGGAATGAATCATCAGAGAGAGCTAAAGATACCGCAATAGCTTATTATCATGATTTTGATGAAGTAAGAGGAGGACGGAAAAATAGTATTCTATTTTGTGGACAAGTTGGTAGTGGCAAAACACACTTGTCCGTTGCCCTTGCGATAAACTTTTTGCAAAAGAAAACTAGAGTTGTATATATGCCTTATCGTGATGTAATTACTAAGATAAAGCAAAATGTGATTGACCAAGAATATTATAGTAGAGTTATTTCAAACTACCAGTTATGTGAAGTACTTCTTATTGATGACCTCTTCAAAGGAAAAATTAATGAGAGTGACATTAATATAATTTTTGAGATTATTAATTACAGGTATTTAAACTTTCTGCCTATTATAGTTAGTTGTGAATTTAATATAGATAGATTGCTTAATTTTGATGAAGGCGTTGCCTCTAGAATCTATGAAATGTGCAAGGATTATGTGGTAGAAATTGAAAAAGATATGCATAATAATTATAGATTAAAGTAAATTCAATTCACAATAATTTTAGATTAAAGTAAATTCAATTCAAAAACTATAAATTCAAATAAATCAAAAAATTTTAGGAGGCACTTTAATATGAAAGCATCAGGAATAGTAAGAAAAGTTGATCCAATTGGAAGAATTGTAATACCAAAAGAAATAAGAGATGTAATGTCTATTAATGAAGGAGATCCTTTAGAAATAGTAAAAGATAATAATAAAATATTATTAAGGAAATATCATATAGGGTGCATTTTTTGTGGTAGTGATAAGAGCATTATTGAATTTAAAGGCATGCTTGTTTGCATGGAATGTAAAAATGAATTGATAGATAATATGGTGAACGTATAATTAATAAAATTTTGAAGGTTAGGGGGATGGTGAAAAATGAGTTTAGAATCAGGAAAACTTAGAAAAAAACTTATAAAACAAGAGAAAGATTTAATAGATTATACAGAACAGAATATAGCTTTAATAAGAGAAAATATGACACTTATTTATGAAAATAAGAAATTAAAAAATAAAATAGAAAATATAGAAACAAAATTAACAGAAGAATTAGCAAGAGAACCTGAGGGAATTAATGCTAAGTCACAATATATTGTGGTTATAATTGCTTAAAAAGAATTTAGATAAATAGAATAAGTAATGTAGAAAAGAGGTATATAAGTGAAGGGAGAGCAACTGGAACTTATGAGAGTTATTGAGTTTCCTAAAAATAAAAATATTGAAAATATTAGATATAAGGCAAGATACTAAAATATGTTTCATCAATATAAACCATAAAAATAGAAGCTCGTCTTTTTAGTTAGAACAAGCTTCTATCTTTTAAATTAAATATTAAGCCACTTCATATTTAGTGACTTGTCTTTGAGTTAACTGAGCACTTGATTTTGAAACTAAATCACCAGAATTTGTTTTAAAGATATTCTTGGCAATGATAGTATCCATAAGAGCATTTGTTTCAGCTTCTGTAATAGTAGGTTTAACGCCACTAATACTTAAAGTACTCTTTAAACCAGTAGCAGTTAAAAAAGTCATAGATAAAGAATATTCCATCTAATTTACCTCCTTTCTTAAGTAGAGAACCCGAATCTATGATTCGGTGTGAATCACTTACTCAGCGAACGCATGTGAGTCGAGTTTCCTAAATATTTCCTAGAAATTTCACCTAAGCATTGACTAAGCTAGAAGATTCATTTACAAAGTAATCTCTAGTTGAAGCACTTAAAACACCTTTGATAGCTTCAGCAACATCAAAAACATTTTGAGTAGTAGCATCTGTTTTTAAATTAGAGAATGTCTTTTTAGTATAAGTTGGATCTCCTGCCAAATCAGTTCCACTTTGAACCTCAATACTAAGAGAAGTTGTACTAATAGTCTTTGTTACAGCCATGTTTTCACATCCTTTCAAATTGTTTTCATAGAGGATATATGTGTGATAATGAATTATTACATAAATAGTTGAAATTTATTTATCTTTTTAGTAGTACAAGAATTTAAATAGATGAAAAATAATGGGCTAGGAGAAAAATTGAAAAGTATATTTACTAAAAAACAAGACTAATTTAATAATTAGAAAGGGATATATATGAAAGATGAAGGTATTATTGAAGGGCAAATTAGTATTTTTGAATTGCCTATTATAGAACCTATGAAACCTAAAGGTAAGATTGTTAAAGAAGCACCAGTTATTAAATCAGATAAGTTAGATGATATTATCAATTTATATCAAGATAACTGCAGTAGAATAGTAAAAACAAATAGTGGATCATTGTTAGTAGAACTTGAGAATAAAACTTTATATTTTAACTCAGATGGAGTAAATGAATTTGAACTTCCTGAAAATGTGGGAATTATGCCAGGAGAAGAAATTCTTATTGCTAGTAAAGATAAAGAAATAAATGATTTGCAAAAACAAAAACTAGAAGATCTTAAACCTAAAGAATATATTAAGCGAAAAGGGGATGCTAATTTAATAATCCCTGGAGAAAAGACAATAGTAATAAATCCAAAGGGATGGGTATTAGAATATATGAAAAAACCTAAATATAACGCAAATGAGATTTTTAATACAGAATTTGCTATTAAATTTAAAAAAGTAGAAGATAATATCACAGAACCAGCTATAGATGCTGCTAATGTAAATTTCAAAGTTGATGATAAAGTTAATATGGAATACCAAGGTATTAAATATATAGGAAAAGTAGTGAGAATATATAATAATGGAGAAACGTTAAATGTTGCTTGGAATGGTAAACAAACAGCTTTTTATTATAAGAATGTAAGGAAGGTAGAATAAAATTATCTATTAAAACTGTGATTAAACATCTATAAATAAGGCAAGCATTAGAATAAAAGATTATTGGAGGAATAGAGAAATGGGTATATCAAATAATTTATATAACTTAGCCTTAACTTTCTTAGGTGGATGTATTATTACTGCAGTGGTAAGTGTATTTTATATTATAGAAATAATAAGATATGCAAAAAAGGAGAGAATCCTTATTAAAGAGCTAGAGAAAATTGAGATTAAGAATATGAATCATAAAGAAAATATTTAAGAAATTTAAAATGTAGCAGCATAGGTGATTGTTGTTACATTTATTTTTTTTATTGGTAAAAATAGATAATGTGTGAAATGTAGATAAGACGTCTTTGCGGTAATATTGTATTGTAAAAAGATAATTATTCCATATATGAAAAATATGGATTATAATGGGTTATATAGTCTTATAAGGAAGGGCAAGAGTTTATTCTTATAATGTCTATAATGAGCACTTCAGATATATGTTAGATAGAAAAAAATAGGTTTTATTGTATTCTGTAGCTGACTAATAGGGGGATATATAGAAAGGAGTTATAAAATGTATTTAATTCAAGGAGTAACAATAATAATTGCAATTATTATTGCAATTATTATTATAGCAACAGCTCAAGGTATCAGAGGAAAGAAATCTGTGGAGAAAGGGGGGACGTATGAAACAATAGTTCCATTGGGATTATTTAATCTGGGGGTATCTTTAATAACAGCAAGTATATTTAGAATAGAAGCTTATGTTTTAGCTATGTATGCTATATCAGGCGAAAAAGAGAGAATTTCAATAATAAATTATATAGCTGATTCAAAGACAGATTTAGTATTAATTATAAGTGGAATAGTATTAATTATATTTAGCTATCTGTTTTATAAAAGACTTATTAATATAGGAGGAATAAAGTTATTAAATATTCAAGCTTATAGTGATAATAGTCTTCAAAATTTTGCGAAAAGTGACTATAAATTAAATCTTACTGAATCCGAATATATAGACTTAGTGGAATCTTGGAGAATTACAAATTCAAGGGGCTATCAGCATTGTGATTTTAAAGATAATATTAGAAATATTATTACTAAAATAAGAGAACAAACAATATCCTTTAAATCAAGTACAAGAGCTTCTAAAAGGGCTTTCATGGGAATAGCGCCTATACCATTTTTAATATATATGGGAAGTATAATCCCTAAATTGAAGTTTTCTGAATACTTAGAGATACAAAATCGTAACGGGAATGAACTAATTCCATTAGATACAACAGGTAACATTAAATATCCACTATTGCAAATAAGAGGAGATTTTAATAGTTTAAATAAAGATGATGAAATTGTTGTAGCTGTTTCAACAACTGCTCAAATAGAGGACTATAATTTAATTCAATTCTCTAATAAACAAATTGATGTTAGGCATATTTATTTGAAAGAACCAAGTCATGTAGCACTTGTATCTGCTGAACAGGTAAATAATTATGCTGAAACCATAATAGAAGAGATTTTATCTATTAGAAGAATTAAACATAATTTAAAAACAGTTCATTTAATATGTGCTTCCAAACCTACTTTAGTATTTAGATTAGGACAGTTAATAGATAACAATACTCAAATACCTGTAATTATAAGTTATCAACAAACTCAAGGAGAGCAACTAGAATATCCTTGGGGAATATATATAAATCATTGTCAAAAACAAGGTCAAGCTGTTCTTTGGGAAGAAATGTAGGAGGTGTTTTATGTTTAATTTAGATAAAGAAATGAGAAGTTTTTATAGGAAAAAGGTTGTTCTATCATCTGAAAAACAAAAGTCTTTAATTGATAAAAAGGATAAAAATTTAGATAGGTTAAATGTTGGATTGGAAGAGTATAATGACGAAAATGGAACTGATTATAAAATAGTAGATACAATTGTTCAAGGTAGCGTTGCGATGCAAACCGTTATTCAAGCAGAAGATAATAATTATGATATAGATGTTGGCATAGCTTTTAATAAAGACAACTTACCACAGCCAACAACATCTGAAAATAATACAAAAACTGTTAAAAATATTGTTCATTCTGCTTTATTAAAAAAATCTTCAGTATTCAAATATGAACCGGAAAAACATACTAATTGTATAAGGATTATATATAGTGATGGATACCATATAGATTTTGCTATATATAGAAGATATAAAGATGAAAATGATGAATACATATATGAACATTGTGGAGCAGATTGGGTTTTCAGAAATCCAAGAGCAATAACAAAATGGTTTAAATCAAGGGATAAAGCTTATAGTTATAATTTGAAAAGAGTTGTAAGACTATTAAAAGCCTATTTAAAACAAGATTCTTCGTGGAGTGTTCCGGGCGGATTAATACAAAGTGTGTTAGCGGATGAATGTTTTAAATCTTCATCAAGATTAGATGAAATGCTATATAATACTATTGAAGCCATTATAAATAGATTAGATGAAGATACAGAGGTAAATAATCCTATTGATAAGGATAGTGAAGGGAACGGAATACCTTTATTAAGAACACAAGACCATAAAGATAAAGTTGTTAAAATGAAAAATTATCTACAAAAAGGATTGAATAAGTTATCAATACTGTTTAATGATAAAGAATGTTCAGAAGAAAAAGCTTTGAGAGCTTGGGGAGAATTTTTCAATAATAATTATTGGACAGACTTAGCAGATGAAATTAGTAATATAAGTGAAACAGCAAGTATAAATAAAAGCTTTAGTTCATTAAATCAAGACTTATATGATTATAATGAAACAGAAGAATTTATAGAAGAATTATATCCAATAAATGAAAGATATAATATAGATATAGAATGTAAAGTAGAACAATCAGGGTATATAGTTGATACATTGCGTAATTTTATAAGTCGGAATAAATATTTAAAGCCTAATAAAAAATTACATTTTGAAATAATTAGAAATACTGTTCCAAAACCATATAAAATATATTGGAAAATTCTTAATGTAGGAAATGAAGCAATGAAGAGAAATGAGATTAGAGGACAAATTATAAAAGGTGATAGAACACATACTGAAGATACTCTATTTTCAGGAGAACATAAAGTATATTGTTATATAATAAAAAATAAAGAATGCGTAGCAATGAATGATATAGACGTTCCGATAAATACATAATTTTACAAAATAAATTTGTACATTATTTATATAAAATGTTTATATTTTATTATGCAACATAGGTTATTTACAAAATGTAATGAAAATAATTTATCTTAGATTTGTTAAATTAAGGAGATGGATATGAAAAAGCAAGAACCATTTAAAATAGTTAAAATCTCGTATATTGTAGGTATTATTTTATCATTTTTATTGAGTTATTTAAAGGATAATATTGTTGATTCGTATGGAATATTAAGTGCAATTAAAGTTTCATCTATATTAACAATATGGTGGTTATTTTATTTTAATATTGGATGGAAAATACCGATTTTTAATAAAATACTATATAAAATTAATTTAAATGGAACATGGTATGGAACATATGAATCAAGTTCTTCAAATAGTAGTAAGGTTAATAAAGGTAATATAGTAATAAGGATAAAGCAAAGTTTTTTAAATATACATGTAACTTCATATACAGAAAAATATGCAAATTATTCACATAGTGAAGACTTAAAATATGATGAAGATGCTGATATGTATGGTTTAATATACGTGTATTCACAAAAAGAAAATAGTCCATTAGATTTAGCTGAAAGAAATGGAACAGCAGAACTAAAGGTGGTAGATGGTAATAATGAATGCAAATTAGGAGGAGATTTTTGGACAATCTTAGGTACTACAGGAAAGTTAGAGTTAACTAGAGTTAGCAAGAATATTGTAAATTCATTTTTAGATGGAAAGAATTTATATAAAAAATATAAAAATACAAGGTAAGGTGAAAAAATATGATGTATGCATATATTGATGGTGATGATATAGGATTAAGAATTGAAAATAGTTTTATGAATAATGATGAAATCAGTTTAAAAAAGGTAAATGATGAAGTTAAATTAATTGTAGAAAAAATAACTACATATTTAATTAATAATAATTCAAAAATAATTTTTAGTGGAGCAGATGGAATTATATGCAAGGGAGATAACATAGAAGCCAAGCAAATTATTAATTTTATTAGAAATATTAACGAAAAAATAAGTTTTTCTATTGGAGTTGGAAGTAGTTTGAGAGATTCATTTTTAGCACTTAGATATGCAAAATCAAGTGGAAAAGATATAGTAGCTATATATAGAAATAATAGTTTTGAATTAATAAAATAGTTTATAGTATAAAGTTGGAAGGTAGAATGTTATGAGAAATTTATGTTTATAATTAATACAAGGAAGAGAGTGATGATTTATATCATCTTAATTGGTTGTAAATAATGAAGTTCAATAAAATGGAATTGTGAGATTTTTTGTTCAGGATACTAAAAAGGATGTATGTGTAAAGAAAAAATAATCTTTCTTAAAAATTCTCATTATTCATATAACTAGAAGTTAAAAATTAAACAATAGTTTGTCAAAGTAGAAGAGAGATAGCAAGCACGTATAAGGCGTGCAAATACTTCGGAGGTACAAAAATTTTCAAGTACAAGTTTTAAAGTGATATGGAAACAAATAGGGCAGATAAGATGAATTAATGAAATCTTATCTGCTTTTTTAAATTTTCATTTAACTTCAATTTAATACTAAAGGAAGATATTAATATACTTCAAGTCACAAGAGAAGTTACGATTTATAGGACCTCTACAGTTAGGTTTTATACTTCGTATATTTTCTATCCTGCTTGAACTAATTAATATCTTTTGATTATGCTCGCATACGCTCGTAAGTGAATGTTCCTCTCATCCTAAGTGCATACCCTGAATAACTTCTAAACTCCAAGTCCAGAAAGAATCAATATGCAATACCAGAAGCTTAAGCTCCTGGCATTACATTGATACTTTCTTCTATTAGTTCCCTTAATTTGGTGGCAGGATTAAAGTCTGCGCCTTAAATCCCATAGTGAATGTTCCTCTTATCAAAAGGAAGTAATAGGCTTCGCCTATTAACAAATTATAACTCGCTACGCTCACACAAAGGTAAAATTGTCCAAGCCATAAAGGGCATGGACAATTGAATTATATGCTTGAAGCTTCGCTTCAAGTTTTGTGTAAAAAAACCTATAGTTTGCAATCAATATATAAGATTTGGTGAATGATTATCTATATTTTATGACCAATAATACTATTTTTGTGTTAGGCTTTGTAGTCTTATAAATATAAAGTTAATTTCTTAACTATGTAACTAGTTGCTGCTCTTATCTATATATACGCATTTCTTAAAGGACAGGATTTTTCTCTTTCTTTTCTTCATAAAACAGTTTTGCTTGAAATCATAAATTGATGTTATTCATGATTTTTTGCACATTCTAGGTATAGAGATAGTGTTCAGTATGCTCGCCCTTGCGGGATTGCGTGGTTGCATCCAAATTTAACTGGCTTAAAAAAGCGGACGGTGTTCGTTTGCCCCTTCCGGTCGAACGGATAGCCAGTACACTTGCGAGAAATAAGTCGTTCTTGCGTAAATGTCCAAGCTAAAATAATTAGGGTTTATGGTGAATTGGTATTTTATATATTATGAAAGTATATGAAAAATAACCTTTTGTATTTTATATTTCAGCTAGAACACTTCGCAAAACGTTATTTCTCGAAATGTACAGGCTATCTTCAAAAAATATATTGTATTGAAAGCACAAGGCTTATATTAGTTTTATAGTGAAAATTTATATAGTCTTTAACTTTATTGGAACTTGGTTATGTCGTCAGATAAACTGACAAGGGAAGGGGCGCCTTGGACATGCCCTCATCAGGTTAGTAGTAAATTTATTTGGGAGGATGAGGGCATCTCCACAATGTACAGGCTTACCTGCTAGTCCTTTTTAGTGATGGCGTTATTTCCACTTCAGGAATCCAATCACTAAAAATAATTAAATCTTATATTACAGGGAAATTATTTTTAATGATACGATTTCTTCAGCTCCAATAACACTCATCACTAAAAAGGACAGGCAGAAAGCCAGTACATTGACGGCGCCCCTTTGATTATAAAGAAAAAGTTTATAAGGTATAGTTTTATTAATGAAATCATATGAAGATATAAAAAAATAATTATACTAATGCATAGTGTATTTGACGTAGTAAATTAAAAAAGAGTTCAATGTAGGTAATTCATTTTCTTTATATTTTTTTTGAATAATCAACTGTTTTATAACTTCTTTTACAGTAACTATAGTGTACAATTTTACTGTATTAAAGATTGGATCTGTTTGACTTTGAGAATCAACTATATATTTTATGTCTTTTAAAATATTAGGAAGCATTTCTTCAATATTTTTTCTACTTCGTTTATGAAAATTATCAATAATTTTAACTCCTGACTTGAGTTCAACAAGTTCTTTTCTAATTATTTTTTGATAGTGCCTAAAGTGTAAAAAATATGAAAAATAGTGTATAATTAATAAGAAATGTAAATAGTGCTGGAAAATATCTAGCACTATTTTTGTAATTAAAATTAAAAAATAATTATAATATTTTTTTAGAATACCAATATATGTCCATATGAATTTGTAAAATTTAATTAATAAGAGATTAGGAGAGGGGAAAATGAATTTAAAAGGAAATAAGGGATTTAGGATGATATACATATATGAAAGATTAAATAAAGGAGAGCTGATTATAAAAGAACAATTGGCTGATGAATTATGTGTTACACCTAAAACAATACAACGTGATATAGATGAATTAAGAATATATTTAGCAGAAACACATTCTATGGAAGAAGATGTGTTAATTAAATACGATAGGCAGAAAAAAGGATATTATTTAATTAGATTTGAAAGAGAATGGTTCACTAATAAAGAAATTCTTGCACTTTGTAAAATATTATTAGAAAGCAGAGCTTTTAATAAGGATGATTTACATAAATTGATTAATAAATTATTGATGCAGGTGGTGCCTAAAGATAAAAAATATATTAATGAAATAATACAAAATGAATATAGAAATTATATTCCATTAAGACATAATAAAGAATTATTGAATCCTCTCTGGGAGTTATCTCAGTTTATCATTGAAAAAGAGATAATAAGATTTGATTATACAAGAAAAGATGGAAATGGAAAAGAAAGAATTGTAAAACCAATATCAATTATGTTTTCTGAATATTATTTTTATTTAATTGCATTTGAAAATAATGATTCTGAAGAAGATAAGTTTAAGATATTTAGGGTTGATAGAGTTGAAAATATTACAAAAGTAAATCAGAAGTTTAAACAGCCATATAATAAACGATTTAATGATGGGGAATTTAGAAAAAGAATTCAGTTTATGTATACTGGTGACTTAGAAGAAATTAAATTTAAATGTAAAAAACATTCATTAGAAGCAGTTTTAGATAGGCTGCCAACAGCTGAAATTATTAATGAAGAAAATGGTTTATATACAATAAAAGCAGAAGCATATGGAGATGGAATTGATATGTGGATAAGAAGCCAGGGAGAAAATATAGAGTTTTTAAGTAAAAGAATTATAGAGGAGAGTGTTTAAGAATGAGTGAAAAAGAGATAGTTGAAATTTTTTATACACCAGATCCATATACAACAATAAAAATTAATCATGAAGAAGAACCAGAATTTAGACAGATTAAAAATATGCCTATGAAGGAATGGTTATATGAAATAGAACATCCAAGAATTGAATGGAAAGGTATAGTGAAGCAATTAAAAGAGTTTATAGGAGATGCAGATTTTATAATTAAATTTTATGGACGTAATGAAGATTTTATTTTATTAAAGAATGCAATGAAAAATGTAGAGAATGATATTGAAGTTATTGATGGAAATAATAATGAAAGTTTAAATGATAATAGTATTAATATTTCAAAAGAAAGAATACATGACAAGGAAGTTGAAGAATTTTTTCTTTTAGGGGAAAAATTCAAAAATGACGATAATAAAAAAGCTTTTGAGTATTATATGGAGGCAGCAAAAGAAGGTCATATAAAAGCACAGTATGAAGTGGGTTTGTGTTATGAAAATGGGATAGGAATAGGGAAAGATTTAGAAAAAGCAGTTGATTGGTATAGAAAATCAGCAGAGCAAGGATATGATGTTGCACAAAATAGGATTGGAAGATGTTATATATGCGGGAATGGAGTAGAAAAAGATTTACAACAAGGGTTTGAATGGTATAAAAAAGCATCAGAACAAGGACACAATTTAGCACAATATAATTTAGCATTATGTTATACAAATGGATATGGCGTGGAAAAAAATTTAGAAAAAGCAGTTGACTTGTATAAAAAGTCAGCTGAGCAAGGATATGAATATGCTCAAAAAAATTTGGCTTTATGTTATGAGAATGGATTAGAAGTGGAAAAAAACTTAGAAAAAGCATTCGAGTGGTATAAGAAAGCAGCAGAACAAGGTAATGCAGAAGCACAAAATAATTTAGGATTATGTTATGAAAAAGAAAAAGGAGTAAATAGAGATTTTAGAAAAGCATTTTCTTGGTATAAAAAGGCAGCAGAGCAAGGTAATGCAGAAGCACAAAAAAACCTAGGATTATGTTATGAAAACGGAATTGGAGTAGAAAAACATATAGGAACTGCATTTGATTTATATAAAGAAGCAGCAGAACAAGGTAATGCAGAAGCACAAGAAAAATTAGGATTGTGCTATGAAAAAGGACAAGGAGTAAAAAAAGACTTAACAAAAGCATTTGATTTTTATAAAAAATCAGCTGAGCAAGGATGTGATGAAGCACAATACAAATTAGGAAGGTTTTATTATGAAGGTAATGGAGTTTTAAGAGATTATAAGAAAGCAATAGAGTGGTATCAAAAAGCATCAGAGAATGGAAATACTAAGGCACAAAATAATTTAGGAGTATGTTATAAATCAGGAAATGGAGTAGAAAAAGATTTAGGAAAAGCAGTTGAATATTATAAAAAAGCAGCAGAACAGGGATCTAATGTTGCACAAAATAATTTAGCAGTATGTTATGAAAATGGGGATGGAGTAGAAAAGGATTTAGAAAAAGCAATAGAGTATTATAGAAAGGCAGCTGAGCAAGGAAATGTGAGAGCACAAAACAAATTAGGATTATGTTATGAATATGAAACTGGAGTTAAAAAGGATTTAGTAAAAGCAGTTGAATGGTATCAAAAAGCTGCTGAACAAGGATATGATCAAGCACAATATAATTTGGGGTTATGTTACAGATATGGAACTGGAGTTAGAAAGGATTTAGTAAAAGCATTTGAATGGTATAAAAAAGCTGCTGAACAGGGGTATGCTCAAGCACAGTGTAATTTAGGTTTATCTTATGAACATGGAAATGGAGTAAAAAAGGATTTAGGAAAGGCAATTGAATGGTATAAAAAGGCTGCTGAACAGGAATATGCTCGAGCACAGTGTAATTTAGGTGTATCTTATGAATATGGAATTAAAGTGAAAAAGGATTTAGGAAAAGCAGTTGAATGGTATCAAAAAGCAATTTCAAATGGAAGTTCACGTGCTGAAAGAAATTTAGCAAAAATGTATTATAGAGGTTTGGGACTTAAAGAAGATAAAAAAAAGGCATTAGAACTTTTAATAAAATCAGCTGAAAATGGAGATGAACGAAGTAAAGAATTATTGGATATTCATAAGAAAAAAGGGAAAATAGGAATATTTACTTTATGGGACTAGCTAGATAGAAGGGGGAAAATTATGAGTGATTTAGATATTAGAAATAAAGAAGATTTAATAAATGGATATATCATAGCAGAAAATGTAGTAAATAAAAATTATTTAAGGACATTATCAAATTATGAAGTTTTAGAAATAACTGATAAATTAGATGATATCTCATTAAAAAACACAGTTAGTATGTTTAAAATTAAGCAGATTGTTCATAAAAAAGAAGAAGATATTCATCAGAAATTATCTACAATATATAACTCAGTTGCATCTAATGGCAGCAGTATCATAATGATTATTGATTCTAAAAAAGATGGTTTAGATATATACATTGGAGTTAAATCAGCTAATGAGAGGAAATATTTAAGATCAGCTGCTAAAACTATGACAAAGGGTATGGATGGTAATTTTGATGGAAGCATATTAGAGGAATTTGGTAATGCTAAACTTGAATCATTAATAAGTAGTATATTTGGGGACGACACAAAAATTCCAATAACAGTTTCGGCAGTTTCAGGAGTAGCAACCATAAGAAATAAAGAAAAAACTGAAAATAAAAAATTCATACAAGGAATTGAAAAATTTATAGATTCTATGCAGGGAAGTATTTATACAGCTATATTTATTGCTGATAGTTTAAATGCTGAAGATATAAATAATGTAAGAAATGGTTATGAACAATTATATTCGACAATTTCACCTTTTGTAAAAAGTAATTACACTTATAACGAAAGTGATAGTATATCAGTTGCAGAAAGTATTTCAAAAGGAATGGTTGAATCTGTAACTAAAGGCACTAGTTTTACTCAAAATCATACTATATCAAAAACAGAAGGCATATTTTCAGCTAATACATTTAGTGGGAATTTAGGACTTGGTATAGGTAGTAATACTACGACTAATATAGGGAATAATATTGGAAGCACAAGGGCAAGCATTGGAGGACCTATTGGAGGAATGATAGGAGGAATAGTGGGAACAGCTATTGCAGGACCAATAGGTGGAGCTGTATTAAGTACAGTATTAGGAAGTTTAAGTGGGAATATTTCTACATCTACTGGCGAGTCAACGTCTGTTTCAAATGGCAACAGTTTAGGAGGTAATTTAGGAGTTGGATATGCTCATACAAGTGGAAAAAATACATCAGAATCAGTAAGTGATGGAACAAGTGAAGGAAGTTCTGAATCAGTTACTAAGGGAATTAATACACAGCAATCAACTTCAACTACTGATACAAAATCCAATGGAAGAATGCTTCAACTTGAATTTACAGATAAAAAAGCAAGTAATTTAATAGAAAAAATAGATTTGCAGTTAAAGCGATTGAAGGAAAGTGAAGACTTTGGTATGTTTAATTGTAGTGTTTATATGTTATCAGCAGATAAACAAACTAGTGTTATAGCTGCTAATACGTATAAAGCACTAATGATAGGTGAAGAATCATCAGTTGAGACAAGTGTAGTAAATACATGGGATGAAACGGAAGAAATGCAAAAGTATTTAAGAAAATTTATGCATCCAATTTTTGAAGTGAAAATATCAGAAGAAGTGAGCATTCCTTATACTGCTGGTTCAATTGTGAGTGGTTTAGAATTACCACTACATATAGGGTTTCCTCAAAAATCGGTTAGCGGAATTCCTGTTATTGAGTATGCTGAATTTGGAAGGAATATATTAACATATGATAATATTTACAATGACAAATTTAATTTAGGACATATTTATCATATGGGGAAACAAAGTAACACGGAAGTAAATTTAGATACTAGAAGCATGACAATGCATACTTTCATTACTGGGTCAACAGGTTCAGGAAAATCAAATGCTATATATAAAATTCTTGATGAACTTGATAAAAAGGAAGTAAAATTTCTTGTAATTGAACCAGCAAAAGGAGAGTATAAGAATATTTTTGCAAATAAAAATGTATGTGTATATGGAACAAATCCTAAGAAAACTAAACTTTTGCGAATAAATCCATTTAGCTTTACTGATGATATTCATGTTTTAGAACATATTGATAGATTAATTGAAGTATTTAATGCTTGCTGGCCAATGTATGCAGCAATGCCTGCTGTTTTAAAAGCGAGTGTTGAACAAGCTTATATACAGGCTGGATGGGATTTGGAAATTTCAGAGAATAAGTATAGTGAAGATTTATTTCCAACCTTTGGAGATGTTCTTAATCAAATTTATGAAGTAGTTAATAAATCAGAATATTCACAAGATAGTAAGAGTGATTATATTGGAGCATTAACAACCAGAGTAAAAGAACTTTCAGAGGGAATAAATGGGCAGATTTTTACTCAAAATAGCTTGCCAGAGAATAAGTTATTTGACGAAAATGTAATCATAGATTTAAGTAGAATAGGTTCGATGCAGACAAAATCACTTATTATGGGAATGTTAATTATAAAGTTACAAGAATATAGAATGTCTAATAACTGTAAAAATAACAACGAATTAAAGCATGTAACTGTTTTAGAGGAAGCACATAATTTATTGAAAAGAACATCAACGGAGCAAGTGACAGAGAGTGCCAACTTAATAGGAAAATCTGTAGAGATGCTTGCAAATTCAATAGCTGAAATGAGAACTTATGGTGAAGGTTTCATTATTGCTGATCAGGCACCAGGATTGCTTGATATGTCTGTCATAAGAAATACAAATACAAAAATTATTTTAAGATTACCAGATTTTTCAGATAGAGAGCTTGTTGGAAAATCAGCAGGGTTAAATGATGAACAGATAAAAGAACTTACAAAATTAAAATGTGGAGTGGCAGCTGTATATCAGAATAATTGGATTGAGCCTGTTTTATGTAATATAGATGAATTTGAAAGTGAAGCAAGTGAATTTTTAGAAAAAGATACAGATCTAAATTTTAATAACAAATTGAAGAAAGAATTAACGGAAATTCTTTTAGCTATGCAAGTAAATGAAAAGCTTGATTATGATATTAATAAATTAGAATATAATCTGATACGCTCAAATTATGATTTAAAATTAAAACTTGTTATAATTAATTTGCTGAAGGAAAATAATAGGTTACAAATTAATGATGTATATGGCATTATTTCTCAAATGTATAGAAAAAATGATATCTATGAATCATCAATGAAAGCTAAAGATTTTGATGATTGGAACAAACGCATATTAGATAATATTAATCCAATAGTGAATGAATTAAGTAATAAATATAAGAATGCTGTTTTACAATGCATATTAAAAGAAGAGGCTTTAACTAGTGATAAGAAAAAAGAATTTTATTTTAATTGGTGTGAACATATGAGGGGGAAAGCTTTATGATTGGCAATTCATTTGAAGTATCAGAAATAAATATAAGAGAATCAGGAAATAAAGAAAATATGATACCTAATTTTGCTGAAAATTTAAATTCAAGCATAAAATCATTTGATGTAGCAGATAGACCTTTAACTGATCCAGTTCAAAAAATTCAGACAATAAATGAAAATTTAGAAGGAAAAAATCATGCAATAACAGGAGTTCCATTTGAAAAAAGAATTGTTGAAAATAATGAAAATAATCTTGTAGAAGTGGTAGTTCCTAAATTTGATAGTGTATATGAAGCTCAATTACCAGAAAATCTATATTTATCTACTGATAGGCAGCAGTTTAATGAATGCAATAATCAATTAAAAGAATCAATTAATAAAAATGTAGATTTAAAAAATAAATTTAATGGAGAACAATTAGAACAAATATATGAAGGAGATATTCCAGATGGATATGTATGGCATCATGATGCAGAAAAAGGTAAAATGCAATTGGTAGATGAATATATTCATGGAAAAACTGCACATACTGGAGGTAAAAGTATTTGGGGTGGAGGAAAAGAAAATAGATAAGAAAGGCGATGAAAACTATGAAAAAACTACAATGGAAATATGTTAAGCAATTGTCAGATGAAAATTTGATAAGCAAATATGAAAGTGAAAATAAAGTTGAACTTGAAGAGGAATTTAAAGATATTATAAAAAAATATAATGGAGGTAGACCAAGACCAAATGTTTTTGATACAGAAGTAAGGAAAGAGTGTGTATTTAAATCATTAGTATCTTTTAATAATGATAGTAGTGCAAGTATTTTTGAAGTTACAAAATGGGTAAATGATAGTACAAACAGAAAATTAGTTCCATTTGCAAGTGAGCCATCAGGAAATTATATTTGTTTTACTGAAAATAATAATATAGTAAGCTGGATGCATGAAACAGGTAATGTTGAATTTATTTGTAATTCATTTAATGAGTTTTTAGAGATGATGTATGATTAGTAAAATATAATTAAATTATTGAGTTAGTGGAATAAATAATATATGTGTATGTAAATTCAAGTATTCTATTTGATTAAAGTACACTATAAAAGATATATTGAAGAATATAAAAGTTATTTATTCAGAATTAAAAATTCAAAAGATTATTGTAGAAAAATCTTCAAGATGAAATAGAATATACAGGAATGTCAATATATTTATTAACATCTTTAGTATGTCATAATAATGACATATTTATACTGTAATATATAGAGTATAGAAATAGTTAAAACATTATTTACCCCTTATTAAATATAATTATTAACCAGTATTTAGAATGACTTAGTAGGTCATTCTTTTTTTGCCTAAAATTATACTAGATTTATGGTATATTCTAATACCAATAAGGAAATTTTAAACAAGCTCTATACTATAGAATAGGCTCCAATATAAGTATTTAATCATATGAAGAAATAATATGTATTTAAGGTTTAATAATAGAGCTTATCCAAAAGTATTGTTTTTGGGGGCAGCAAGTATACCAATAGAAAATAAATATAGTCAAGGGGATAACTGCGTTTCACCCCTTGACAATATTTATTTTCTATGGAGCTTAAGTATTTGCCCCAAAAACACCAGGGGCTTGTCCTATAATTTGAGTAGTAAATTTCATATGATGTGGATACTCTAAAGTTTGAGTAATTGGATCTTTAAAATAACAAAATTATATGTATTTTAGGATATGTGAAAAAGTATTATGAGTTGTTGTTATTGTTGTAAATGGTGATAAATTAATGTTCTATATCAATCCTGGAGAGGTAGGGCCTCTCCAGGATTATTTAAATTCCAGCTGTTTTGGCTGAGTATCAAGAAAATATTTATATTTCTCTTTATAATAAATGGCAACCTTTCTTCTTGCTTCATAAGGTAAGTCATTTAAAAGTGAATCATATTGTGTTCGTGAATTGAAACCTTCAAATTTTTTTAACCAAGTTGTAAATGTCATGGAGTTCAAATCCTTTCTTAGTTTAAATAGTTTGGATATGTATATTATTTTCAAATTGGACAATGAGAGAATGTGGGAATATAGCCCTATCTAATCCCATTCAGTTTGTAAGTATTTTATAAAATATTGATATTTTTCGTGATAATATAAGTCAGTTTTTAGTGCCTCTTCTTTGGTTAAAAATGATAACCATTCTTTGTAGTGACCAAATGAATTAAAAGTTTCTTTTGTAGTAAGCCATCTAGTAAATGTAAATTTTCTCATGTGTCTGTCAAATCCTCTCTATAGTTCTTTACAAATCTTCATACTATAATTATGCCCAAATATAAGAACAAATATTCGGTATTGCTTGTACTAAAATGTATAATTTTTAATACAAGGAAAATGTATAAAATTTCAATTATTGGGCACAATATTTGACAGAAGAGGAGTGAGGAAAGCATGGCAGATAAACAAAAACCAAGAATTATAAAACCACCAACTAAGCAAGTCCATTTAGAATGTGATATGGCATTATATAAGAAGTTTGAAGCATATTGCTATGGCAATGGAAAGACCATAAGTGCTTCACTAAGGGCATATATGAAAATGTGCGTTGGGGAATAAAAAACATGTCTAAAGTATCTGAAAACAGGTACTTTTTTTGTACAATCAAATGTATAAAATTTCTAGTAATGGGCAAAATATAAATAGGAGGGAGAGGTACATGAAAGGAAGATTGGAAGAAATGGATAAAAGAAAATTTCAAACAAAAACATTAATTGCAGAGTATGAATATTTAACTGAATTAGAGGATTTTAGATTTTCTGAAATTGCATACAGATTAAAAGATGGTTCAATAATTATGGAATATGATGGAGCAGGTCATAGTCTTTATGGACTAAAATTAAGTTTTAGTAAGAATGTTGGCAGGAAAGGCATGTACAGTATTAATAATGATGAGTTTGAAACATGGAAAGCTATAAGAAGTCAAAGAGAAGATAGTTCTTTTATTGATTGGGAAAATGAATATGAGGACCTAATGAATGAAGAGCATGAAAACGTGCTAAGATGCATAGGAGAAAATGAATTGCCGTTTTAGATACATAGGGGGAGAAGTCCTCCAAAAGAAAAACAAGGACAAGCTCACCTGCAGATTAAAATTGGACAAGCCTCAACACCATGATAAACTTTAGAAAAATAGCCTGTCCCACCAAGCACCATACTACCACATAGATTTTTTCATATTAACCAGACATATTTATTGAAAATTTAAGTCAAGATCAAAAGTGCAACGTATCTTTACTTAAATTTTAAATAAATATACCATAAGATATGAAAAAACCTTGTGAAGAAGATTCTCTCAAGTTTTTGGATGAATATGAAAAAACTTAATTTATATAAAGCTTTATTAAAAAGATTCTTTATAGTTCCTATAGGGGGCGGTCTTGTACTTGATTGTCTGCCTGTCATTTTTTGTGATGAGTGGCATTGGAGCGAAGAAAACCGAATGACTAAAAATAATTTCCTTGTAATATAAATTTTAATTATTTTTAGTTATTGGATTTTTTGCAGCGGAAAGGACACCATCACAAAAAAGGACTTAGCAGGCAAGCCAGTACAAGATGGAACTGCCTGCATCATTCCATTTTATTTATTACTAACTGATGAAGGCAAGTCCAAGCCCCCAAAAACCATTGCCAGTTTGCTGGCATACTCTCTCAAGTTCCAGAATATACCCAAGAAAATTTAATATTGATAAATCTAAAAAATAGACAATATGAACTTTAGTTACAGAAGAGGGGTGGACTAGTTTGCCTGTCCTATTTAAAAGGGCACTATCATTTATCCCTTTACAAATGGACTAGCAAACCTGTCAACCCCGACGCACACCCAATGTCATCAACTTAATGATTATTCGGTCAGAGAGTTAGAATTAACATTAATAAATCTAAAATATTGATTAAATTTTATGCATGAGAAATAAGCTATTCAAATGCTTGATTTTTTGAATAGCTTGGGAATGTATATAGAATTTGTTAACTATTGCGTCGAATATTAAGTTTGTTTTTATTTCTTCCATGATAAGGAGTTCTAGGAAACTGTCTTCCGATTCTTATAGGTACTAGATTTTCCATAATTTCTTCTAACATGTATTCATACATTCGCTTTCGCTTCTCCGAGTTTTCTTCTATTGCTATTTTAATAATATACTCTCTAAAAGTTCCTATAAGAATGTTAACATTTATTTTGTATTCATATTTAAGTTCTGAATTCTTATTTACATCAAGTTCTTTATTTGCATCATTTTTTAAATCTTCAATCATATTAAACAGTAACATTTGGGCATGGAAATCTTGTTCTACTATAATTTTCTTTTTACCAGAGATATTTTCTATACATAATTTATTTTTTATAATATCATAACTAGTTTCAATACCCCATCGTTTAAAGTATAATAATCCAATTTCGCTTGTGTCCATTTCATCATGAGGTATATTGGTTACTAAATACTCATATTCACCAGTTGATAATGTTATACGTACCATTCTTACATTAATATTTCCAATTTGTTTAGCCCTGGCTTTTATATCCTTATCATTAATTTTTTTTAATCTGCTTTTATTAATTTCTATGTTAACTATTTCATCATCACTATTCATTAAGTTTTTTTCATCTTCATACGTTCCGCTTTGTAGCCTAAAGATATAGAAAATTGGCATATCCATTAAAAAAATCAACATTTCTATTGATATATATCCTCTATCAAATATTGTTATTACCTTTTTATTATCACCTATTAATTTAAATAAGGTTTCTATATTTTTCTTAGCTAATGGTCTTTCAGGTGTGGTATATTTATCAATTACAGAATCAATCATTATGTTATTTTCTAAATCATAAATCCCGGAAACTTTTGCCCTAGCACTTTTTCTAACATTCTCACCTTTTGAGGATTGACACTCATATTCCAATTGAAGCTCTTTAGTATTTGGTATTTCTAAAATAGTTCCATCAATAGCAGTTAAAATATAGTCCTTATATGTCTTGTAGTCACTATTTTTATAAAATGATTCAATATATTCATGGTTAAGTTGTATAAAAACTTTTGGATTTAAGCGACAACGTTGTTTACAAAAAGCTTGCTTAGTAACTCGATCTTGTCTTTTATTTACTTCTTTAAAATAATTATTAATCTCCATAGTTGTAGTTTTACCTTTCTGACTTAAAATATATCTCATGATATCATTAAATGGCATCTTTCTATCTCGAGTGAAATCTTTATTTTCTAGTCTTCCAACTTGTTTTATTCTTGATGTATCAAGTTTTTGAAATGTTTCAAGTATTCTATCATAAGCTTTCATCATTAGTACCTATTAACAAGCATGTCCTTTCTTTTTATAAATATCGTAACTAATGTAACTTGAGAGCTCAATGAAAAAACCTTGGAATTATAGGTACATAAATCCAAGGTTTTAAATATAGTTGTATTGAATTTTTATATAAATTTCTTAAGTTGATGACATTGGACGCACACCATCGGGTACCCAAACAAAGGACTAGTCTAATGCGTAGAAATTCTTAGTGCGTAAAAGACCCCGACTCTGGAGGAGACTTTTAGGTGCTTAGAATTCTAGCTGTATGACCTGTCCCTTTTTTTGGTGATGGATCATGTGCCCAAATACCAATTCACAAAAACAACCTGTCCTTTAAAAATGCGTATACAGCTATAACAAGACTATCTCTATAGTTATACAGTTATATTATTTAAATGATTATTGAAAAGTTACATATTTGTATATAGTTATAATAGTTATCTATTTATATAGTGATTATTACGTAAGAAGATTTGAATTTACGTACGTAGAAAATATAAAACATAAAGATGTTGAGTGGCGGAGCCACAAAAGGGCACGCAGTGCTCTTTAATAAAATTGGTTAAATTGGACAACTGCTTGTCTAATTCCTCCTTTGTTTGAGCGTAGCGAGTTATAATTTTGTAATATTCAAGCTGAATAAAGATTAAACAATCAAGTGTTTAAAAACCCAATGAACATATATTTATTTAAAAATATAGGGCCTTTAATTTCAGCTTGCATATTACTTCCTTGCTGCCAGCAGGCAATAACAGATCAAGGGAATAGATAAGCTAAATAAAGATAAAATCAACATTGTTATAAAACCATATGAACATTTATTTCTTTACATTACTTGGTCATTTAATTTTAGCTTGTTTATTCCTTCCTTTGGATGAGGGGAACATTAACTATGGGATTTAAGGCGCAGACTTTAATCCTGCCTGAGCACTTAGAGAATTAATAGAAGAAAGTATCAATGTAATGCCAGGAGCTTAAGCTTCTGGTATTGCATATTGATTGTTTCTGGACTTTGGGTTTATATGTTCATTCAGGATATGCAATTAGGAATGAGGGAACATTAACTTACGAGAGTAGCGAGCATAATCAAAAGATATTAATTAGTTCAAGCTGAAAGAAATATATGGAAAAATGTAAAACTTATGGGGGGAGGTTCTTTTCTACGTACATTTTCTATTGCTTGAAGTATATTAATATCATCATTTTACTTAGAGATATTTGTATCAATTGTAGGGAGTGATTGTGAATAATAATTATAAATATATGGCACAATAAATACAGTATAAAAACGGAGGTGGTTAAAATGTCAGAAAATAAAAATATTATTGAATTAAATAAAGTGCTTAATGATAAAACTAAGTTAGAGAATATAGGATCGGAAATTATTAAATTAGCGATTAAGCATGCTACAGAAGAAAAATTAGGTATTAAGCCAGAGAATCCTATGAGTAGGATTGAAGTGAAAAAAGGAGATATTGTTCCAGAAAATCTTAAGAGTAAAATTGAAACTGATATTGACGGAAGATCTAGCAAAGATTGGGAAAAAACTTGGATTAATTTAGGACCATGGGAGAGAGTTTGGCATAAGGATGGTTCTAATGAAGAGAATATATTAGATTCAGACAGTATAAGAGAAATTTCAAAAAATTTATTTGATGATAAAGAAATAAAGGTGCTTAATGACCTTAATATATTAGATGATATAACAAAACCTAATTAAACTAAGTAGGAGAAGAAAATGAATGTAATAATTAAAGTAACTCGTAATTGTAATCTTAGATGTAATTACTGCAATGAGTGGAGAAATAAACAAACAGTAATGAATATCGAAGTTCTTGCAAATATAATATCTAAAGTTTTAAATTGCTCTAGTATGAAATCTGTTAACTTCATTTGGCATGGGGGAGAACCTCTTTTATGTGGACAGGAATATTATAAAAAGATTTTATATATACAGGAAAAATGTAATAAAAAAAATGTAAAGATAAGTAATTCTATTCAAACTAATGGGGTGTTATTGAATAAATCGTGGATTGAATTTTTAAAAAAATATAATTTTAATATTGGATTAAGTTTAGATGGACCAAGAGAATTGCATGATGAACAACGATTAATGGTAGATAACACTAGTGCATTTGATGCTACTATGGATGCTATTAAGATATTACAAGAATATAATGTTCCATATGGAATTCTTTCAGTTGTTACAAAAAAGTCATTAAATTTTGGTGCAAAAAAGATATTTGATTTTTTTATAGAAAATAATATAAAAGATTTTGCATTTCTACAACAACAACCTAAAGAAAAACCTATAGGTGAATGTTATACAGATGATGATTTTATCAATATAGATAATTTTAACAATTTTATGAAACAAATTTTTGATTTATGGATTGATTATGATGATACAAATATAAAAATTAGAGAGTTTAATAGTATTATTACAATGCTTTTAGGTGGAGTATCATCTATATGTACACTTGGAGGACGATGTATAGGGAGGAATATAGGTATTGATACTAATGGTGATATATATCATTGTGATGAGTGTAGGAATGATAGTACTTATAAATTGGGTAATATTATTAATGATAACTTAGATGAAATATTAACAGGAAACAAAATAAAAAAAATCATTCAAAATAATAGAGATAGAACGTTACAATATAAAGGGTGTAAAGAATGCAAATGGTCATCCATGTGCCATGGAGGATGTCCAAGGGCTACATATGTTAATAGTGACTTATATAACAATTATTGCGAGTATTCAGCTTTATTTGAACATATACATAAAGAAATAGTATCTAGATTAGAAGATATAGTATAATGTAAGTCAAATTACCCAAGATATTCACTGTATTAGAATTATATATTTTTGATGTATTAAATTTAATTGTCCTTAGATCAGATTTGTAGGGAGTTAGTTCAATAGGTAGAGTATGTAATAATATATTACAGCATAGAGTCAAGCACAAAATAAAGATGATTGAGTTAAAAATTAATACACATATAATAAAGGCAATAAACATTGAAAAATTAATGTTTATTGCCTTTCCTCATGCCACTTTATGAGAATCATCACTAGATGTATCATTATCTATAACAACTCCAAGTTTTGTTGATATTATGGTATTGAGTTTGTTAATTGAACCTGATAGAGTATTAATTTGTTTCTCTAAGCGAATCAGCAAATATGCTGAAACAGCTACAGCAAAACCATTGTTAACAATTAGATTCATTAATTCAGTAATCTCCATAATTCATCACCTCCTACATTAGATATATGTGTGGAAGTATATTATTTCATATTAAAGCATTAATAATTATTTAGAATTAATGATTACTCTAAAAATTAATTACTGAGTGCCACCCTCGTTAACTATGTGATCATAATAATGAGCTATAGCTAGATCAACTATTGTACTGACGTAAGTATTTAAATCAGGGTGAATACTCTTAAGCTCATTTAGTTTTCTAACAGTAGAACTTCTGAGCATATAAGTTCTCTTAACATCTAAATATTCTGCACCAATAGGAGGAGTACATCCATTAACAACTGGTGCTTTTCTATTATCTGTTAATATATCTTTGTTATTAGAAAGAGTTTTTACCTCAGGGGTTAATGTAGAAGAAGTATTTGAATTATTAGTATCAGTATTAGCATTAGCATTACTGTTGGTATTAAAATTACTATTAGTAGCATTATTAAAATCTATAGTTTTAGTAGAAGCTGATTCAGAAGTAACAATATTATTGTTTGATAGATTAAGAGCTGCTTCATGGCTTTCATTAGCAGAATCATCACCAAAGGAGAAAGATGCAATACATTCTCCTGTTATAATAGGTTCATCACTAAACCCACATATATCAATGTCCTCTTCAGCAGCAGCAAAATCATTTTTAGGTGGTTCAGGTGTTTTTCTCTTAGCCATAAATATTTCTCCTTACTTAGTATTCTCACTTAAGATATATGATTGAAACGGATATATTCTAATATTCTGTACCATAAATATTGTTCTCCATATTTATTCTGAACCATATATATGGAGAAGAATAGTACCATATATATGGTGAACCATATATATTCTGAAGAATATGCGCCAAAAATGCGGGCTAAGGGGTTATGGCGATAGAAAAGTTAGTTGCTTTTATGTAATTTTTGAGCTTAAAACATATATCCATAATAGCAGCTGAAAACTTTTGAGCTGTAAATAAATTTTGGAGTGTGTTGTAAATGGTTAAAGATGAAATTAAAATGAAATCAGAAAATAGTGATAGGTTTGATAAAAAGCAAATAGCACTTGCTATTAGAAATTCTACTTTAGAGGATGAACTGAAATGTTCTCTATTAGAGGAGGGAATTATAAAAGATTGTCAGGTATGTAGCCTTAAATGTATTTGTGAAGGTATTGATGAGATTGTGGAGGATTATGTGGATAAGACTACTAAAGTTGTGAATAGTTTTAATTTTGAATAATAATTTTAGAATATTATCAGAACAGTCAAAGATGATCTTGTCTTTTATGGTGATGGGCAAAATATTATATTTGACATAACAAAAAGAGATAGTATGGGGGATAATCAAAACTATCTCTTTTTATTTGAGTTATCATGTTTTCATTGAAATTATTGTCAATAAGTAATGATAATATACAAATTTGCTATTTTATTTTGTAGAGTATTAACAAGTTGTTTTTACTTAAAAATTTTGTTATCTTATAGGCAGTAGACTAATGTAGTAAAATATTAATATGTAAATATATTTGTTGAAAGAAGGTGTTTTTTTATGAAATTCTATGAGAAAATGTGGTTTACGTGGAGAAATGATAAATTTAATAAAGCTGGGAGAATTATTTTAACTACTATTTTGGGATTGTTCTTTATAATATTTTCAGTTGGTTGTTCTTCAAATAAGAATAGTGTCTTTGTTAATAATGAATTAAAAGTACATTTTATTGATGTTGGACAAGCTGATTCAATATTAATACAACAAGGTAGTAGCTCTATATTAATTGATGCAGGGAATAATGGAGATTCAGAAACAGTAAAAAATTATATAGCAAATCAAGGAATTACAAAATTAGATTATGTTATTGGTACTCATCCACATGAGGATCATCTTGGCGGTCTTGATTATGTTATAAAGAACTTTGAAATAGGAAAAATATATATGCCTAAAGTTACAAGTACTACAAAAACTTTTACTGATGTTGTAGATTCTATTAAAGCTAAAGGAATGCAAATTACTACACCAGTACCAGGAGATAGTTTTAAATTAGGTGAAGCAGATTGTAAGATATTAGCTCCGAATTCATCTTCTTATGAGGATTTAAATAATTATTCTATAGTTATTAAAGTGACTTTTGGAAACAATTCATTTGTGTTTACTGGTGATGCAGAAGCTTTAAGTGAAAATGAAATATTAAATAAAGGATATGATGTTAAAGCAGATGTTTTGAAGGTAGCACATCATGGGAGTAGTTCATCAACTTCGGATGAGTTCTTAAAGAAGGTAAGTCCTAAATATGCAATAGTAAGTTGTGGAGTAAATAATGACTATGGCCATCCACATAAAGAAACAATGGACAAGTTGAAGAATAGTGGGATACCTGTATATAGAACTGATGAATCTGGAACAATTATTTGTACTTCAGATGGAAAAAATATTAGTTTTAATT
>Ga0183100_1000432_pt1 | contig 35353 bp, 34 predicted proteins | sample Biomet2_FD_127789 | JGI IMG/M metagenome (GOLD analysis project Ga0183100, IMG submission 127789) | Microbial communities from bioreactor (seeded with anoxic lake sediment) at LBNL, California, USA - Biofuel metagenome 2 | ecosystem: Engineered > Bioreactor > Anaerobic > Unclassified ... | reverse complement strand
TTTATTTAGTTGTAGCAGGCGTTGTTGTTTCTAAATCTGCCTCAGTCATAGGCTCAGGCTTAACAGTAGTACCCGTTCTAACTTTTTGAATACCTTCTACGACAATGGTTTCTGTGCCATCTAGACCGCTTTCAATCATCCACAAACGACCTATGCGGGCACCAACCTTGACTTCTTTCATTTCTATTTTATTTTCGCTATTAACTACACTGACAAAATTCTTGTACATAACTTCAGATACCGCACGTTGAGGAACCAATATAGCATTTTTCCGCGTACCACTGTTAACCTGTAAATGTGCAAACATTCCAGGCAACAGCAACCCATTAGGATTAGCAAACTCTGCTTTTAAGGTCAAGGTGCCTGTCGTACTATCTACACTGCGATCAACTTGGTCAACTCTCCCTTTAAGCGGGTACACCTTGCCATCACTTAATGTTAAGGTCAAGTTTTCCAAAACACTGCCATTTCCTGTATTTCCTTGCAATAATTTTAAGTATTCTGTTTCAGCCAGAGAGAATTTAACTCTCATCGGATCGCTATTAGAAATAGTGGTCAACACCGTAGACCCTGCAGTAACGAAGGTCCCTTCCGCTAAACAATTGGTATCAACTTTACCGGAAAAAGGAGCCACGATATTAGTCTCCCCTACATCAACTTGTGCGGAAGCTAATAGCGCTTCTTGCGCATTAACAGCAGCCTCTGCTTGTGCTAATTGCGTATTATAACTATCCAAAGTTTGTCTGGAAACTGCCCCTTGGTCATACAGTGCTTGATATCTTGCCGCATCTCTTTGCACATTGGTTAAACTTGCTTGGGCATTCGCTAAAACAGCCTGAGAATTGAGCAGACTATTTTGGTAATTACGAGGATCAATAACATAAAGCACTTGTCCTGCTGTTACCACGTCGCCACCATTAACCATTTTTTTCACAATCATACCAGTTACTTTAGATTTAATGCTAACTTCATCTTTGGCTTCAACAAAGCCTGTATACTCGTAAGTCAAAGGGGTGTCTCTTTGAATTACATGCATTGTCTTTACTGCTACTGCTTGTGGTCCTCCTGCTGGTTGCTTACTGCAACCGGTAAACGCAATCATCATAATGCACGCCAACCCAATGGCTAATACTTTCCTTTTTACTAACATGCTGGAACCTCCTACAACCATTTATTAATCAAGCCTCGTGAACATAAACTCAATATCTGCTATTATAACTGAACTTTTTTTAAGTTGCAATTTTCAATTATGCCTATTTTTCTCGCACCAGCTCACTATTACCCACATATACTCTTCATTACGGCCTCTGACTGCTTAGTCAAAAGTTTCGCCTATTTTATTCTGCTTTAAATACGGTAGTACCATACTTTGGGCAAGTGCCAGCTCCTCTTTTCCATCATGCAAAAGCACTAATGCCCCACCGTCATAATAATATCCTTGTACATCTTTTTTAGTTAAAGGATGACCTTGTTTGACGCTCTCTTGTGTAACAATACCCCAAAATTTGGAACTTTTGCCCACTAGATTTTCCAATGCTATACTTCCACCTGTATTCATGTTGAAGTTAAAAGCTTGCATGATAGAACTTGTCCTATTATGGCCTGTAGCAATACCTGTGAATAAGACACTAGTATATTTTTTACCGGCATATTTTATCTCATAGTTTAGCTCTATATTTCCATCTACGCCAGCTTCTGCCATGATTTTTTTTACAAAAGCATCAATTTGCCCATTTAACTGCCATTGCTGTAACCCTGTACCCATTTTAGAAAAATGAGGGTATTTTATCCTACTCCCGTTTATTTCAACATACTGCTTGGCTATTAAATATCCTCCGGCACCTATAATATCAGCCTCCTGTTTATAAATATGCGGTGAATATAAATCTGTATAGAAATTGGTCCTTTTCACTTGCCAACTTCCGGCCATATATTTCCAAATAGTACGGACATAGCCTAAAGTATCAAAGTTAGTTGCACCAACAACACGCTGAGAAGTCACCACTTCTGAAGTTCCATCGTTATCAACATCCAAGGCAACTACTGAACAAAGATTTTGTATATATGGACGAACACCTGAATCTTTCACTTGTCCATCATCGTCATACACACTAAGATACCTATACATATCTTGCTCTCCTGGTAAATCCAAAACTATAGTCTTTCCTGAGGTAGGAAAGGTTAATTCCGCTTTATATTGCGGCAAATACTTACCCAAACAAGCAATACCCATATTATTTTCTCTTGTAAAAATTTCTTCTGCTTTTCCTTCACTAAAATCCAATATGCGGCAATCGACAATGCCGCCGCTCCCACCTGTCAGGGAAGTTATAATCACATTGGCAACTCCGTTGCCTGTAACATCAGTCAGAGTCAAAAAACTATCATAGCCACCACAATCAACCGGTCTAATATACCCTTTAACCTGTCCATTTTTTCTGTCCTTTATAACAACATAGAGATTGCCCATAAAATGCGACCCGCTTACAACTCTATTACCCATTAATAAAACATCTTCATCATTACCATCGCCATCTACATCGCCAATAGCTTGATCTACGATTTCACCGCGTTGAACCTCAAGTACAACAGGGTTAACTTTCTTTGGCGCTGTAATATTAACGGCAACAGGGCTAATTCCCTGTTTTTTTGTTGGTGGTTGCATTATTTCGGCACTAACCCCTACCGGTAGCAGTAATGTACCTAAAACGCCCAACACTAAACATCTATTTCTAAGTTTCATAATAACAGATTCCTCCTAGTTTAAATATGCTATAAAATAGCCCTAGCTACAGCACCCCAATGTACTCTATAATACTTACATTATACAGTATATTAACTAAAACCCCCTTAAAATTTAAAAAATATTTCCTTTTATATACACAAAAAGGTGCTTTTCTGCTTATAATGTTGTAAAATATTAACACTGTAATGAAGAGAATTTTTATATTTGTAAGGAGAGAGTTAAATGATAAAAAAGTTTTTAATAATTCTAACCACCCTAACCCTAATAATTTCTTTAGTAGGTTGTGGAACTAAGACCAATACCCCGAGCACCTCCAAGGAAAAAACAAAAGTTTCTTTAGCTCTTTTACGTCTGACAAGTTCCGCACCACTATTTATTGCTATGGAAAAGGGCTATTTTACCGAAGAGAACATTGACATAACTCCTGAATGGTTTGATGCCGCCCAGCCAATTGCAGTGGCCACAGCCTCCGGCAAAGTTGACGTAGGCGCTACCGGAATTACTGCAAGTTTGTACAATATGGCTGCTGCCGGTCAAAAAATAGCTATTGTGGCAGATAAAGGCCGAGAAGAAAAAGGTTTCTCTTCTTCTGCTTTACTTGTGACCAAAGCATTATATAACTCCGGGGTTAATTCTGTGGAAGCTATTAAGGGTAAACGTATTGGCATTACCCAAAAGGGCTCTACTTTCCACTATATGTTGGGTCGCATATTAGAAACTAAGGGGCTTTCCCTTAATGACGTTGAACTTGTTCCCTTAGGAAAACTAAGTGCTGTTATGGCAGCATTGCAAAGTGGCCAAATTGATGGTTGTATCCTCAATGAACCTAATATAACTAAGGTTGAAACAGCAGGCTATGGTAAAACCATAGTGCAAATTGGCGAATTAATTCCTTACCAGACTTCTGGCATATTCTTTTCCAGCAGCTTTACAGAAAAACAGGATTTAGCTGTAAGATTTATGCGTGCATATGTGAAAGCGTGTAACTATTACTACGATAATGTCATTAAGAACACTTCTCCTGAAAAAAAAGCTGAAATAATAAAAATTATTTCTAAATATACCAACACACCGGAAACCGATGTAGAATTAGGTCTCCCATACATCGACAGAAATGGTGAACTTTTGGTTTCAGACATAAAAACCCAAATTGATTGGTATCGTAACCATGATATGTTAAATGGTTCCTTGCAAGCAGGACAAATCATTAACACTACATTTTTAGAAAAAGCACTAAAAAAATAATTAGTCATAGGGGAACAAAAATGGAATTAGTTGTAGACAGGGTCTGTAAGAGCTTTACCAACACAAAAGGTAAAACCCTTTCTGTTTTAGAAAATATATGTCTGACTGTAAAAAAAGAGGAATTTGTTGCTTTAGTTGGCCCAAGCGGCTGCGGCAAGTCAACTCTGTTAAATATCGTGGCAGGACTCATGGAATCAACCTCCGGCCAAATATATTTCGCTGATGTCGAAAATGGGCACACTCCAGCCATGGGTATAGTTTTCCAAGATACTGGCCTTTTTCCTTGGCGCAATGTATATGATAATATCGCTTTTGGACTAGAAGCTGCAAATTTACCTAAGCACAAACAAGCCGAAATAATTAAACACTACATCGAATTAGTCGGCCTTAATGGCTTTGAAAAATCCTATCCCCACCAACTTTCCGGCGGCATGCGCCAAAGAGTCGGTATTGCTAGGGCTTTGGCTATTAATCCGGATTTACTGCTTATGGATGAGCCATTTTCAGCCTTAGATGCACAAACTCGTACCATTATGCAGGAAGAATTGGTTGCTTTGTGGGAAAAGACCAAACTTAGCACACTCTACGTTACCCACAACATTCAGGAAGCTGTACTCTTAGCTGACCGTATTGTTCTTTTGTCACGCCGTCCCGGCAAGATCAATCGGATCCTAAATATAGATCTCCAACGCAGCGAGCGGGAAAAACCGGAAAATGCTACCATAATAGCGAATTTTGTAGACACCATTTGGCGGCATATTAGCAAAGATGCCCGGGCTGCCCTTTTGGAGGTAGAAGAACATGGCTAATGTAAAAATCATAAATCGAATGCAACCCTGGCAAAGAACTTATCCGGTTTGGGTCTCAATATTAGCCATCTTGCTTCTCCTTATTCTTTGGGAACTTGTTTGCAGACTTGGTTTGGTATCCCCTTTATTTTTGCCCTCACCAGTGCAAATTATTTCAGCCCTTTGGCTTATGCTTGTAGATGGTGAGATTGTCCGCAGCTTGTCAGCTAGCCTTTATCGTATCGTATTAGGTTTTATTTTTGGCAGCATTTTAGGTTTGGCCGTTGGCCTTTTGACAGGCACTTCTGCTTTAAACGACAGAATTGGGACTCCTCTTGTAAATATTTTCTACCCTATCCCCAAAATTGCTTTGTTGCCATTATTTATTTTGTGGTTAGGAATTGGGGAATTATCCAAAGTTACCATTATCGCCCTAGGTGTTTTTTTCCCAGTAGCCATGAACACCTATTCCGGTGTTAAAAATGTCGATCCCTTGCTTATTAAAGTAGCGGTAAGTTTTAATTCAACTCACTGGCAAACGCTAAAAACTGTTGTTTTGCCGGGAGCCCTGCCTGTAATCTTTGCTGGTCTGCGTTTAGCAGCAGGCACTTCATTACTGCTTCTAGTATCAGCAGAAATGATTGCCGCGCAAGAGGGAATAGGTGCTCTCATACTTCACTACGGCGATTTGATGATTACCGAACGCCTGATGGCCGGAATTATTGTGCTTTCCGCCGTAGGTTTGTTTTTTAATTTCGCTTTGCAATATTTGGAACGCAAAATTATCCCTTGGAAAAACTAACTTGAGACAATATGAAACAGTCCCTATTACAAAACTGCTCTTCTTAGATTAAACAGATTTTTACTTCATCTGTCCACACTAGGGAGAGCAGTTGCTATATACAAATATACAGCATAATATTTATTAATTTCATTGCCAAATATTAATGAAAAATATACAATGGGTAAGGAAAGCTATAAAATCGCTAAAGGAGTTTTTATTAATGGAAAAACGTGTAATTCAAGTGGACGAGCGTGTGCCTCTCCTAATCGGTCTTCCCCTAAGCCTTCAACATCTTTGTGCTATGTTTGGTGCCACCATTTTGGTTCCATTCCTTTTTAAAGTAGACCCAACGACCTGCATCTTTTTAAATGGTATTGGTACCCTATTGTATATATTCTTAACCAAGGGTAAGGTTCCTGCTTATTTAGGTTCCAGTTTTGCCGTTATTTCTCCTGTTATGGTAGTTTTGTCTACGTCAACTTATGCCTCTGCTCAATCAGGTTTTATTGTCTTTGGTCTTATTTATTGTTTGTTAGCTTTGATTATAAAATACGTTGGTACCGATTGGATTGATATCGTCTTTCCACCTGCCGCCATGGGGGCCATCATCGCTATTATTGGATTAGAACTAGCTCCTACAGCTGCCGGCATGGCCGGACTAACCGGTGATAATATAAACTATCATAACGTTGCCATCTCCATGTTTACCTTGTCAATAACGGTTCTAGGTACGGTAGCCTTTAAAGGCTTTTTGTCAATTATCCCCATCCTCTTTGGCGTAATATGTGGTTATATAGCTGCCTTATTTACCGGTATGGTTGATCTTACCGGCGTAATTAACGCTCCTTGGTTCCAAGTTCCTCAATTTTATGCTCCTGTTTTTGATTTAAGTGCTATTTTGATCATTATTCCCGCAGTCTTAGTTACACTAGCAGAACACATTGGTCATTTAATTGTTACAGGCAATATTATTGGCCGCGACCTAGTAAAAGATCCTGGACTTCCACGTTCTCTTTTAGGTGATGGCTTAGCAACTACGCTCTCCGGCTTCTTTGGTGGAACGCCTAACACGACTTATGGTGAAAATATAGGAGTCTTAGCATTGACTAAGGTATACAGTGTCTGGGTTATCGGTGGAGCGGCAGTCCTTGCTATATGTCTATCTTTTATTGGCAAATTAAGTGAACTGATTCGCAGTATACCCGTACCGGTTATGGGTGGTGTCTGCCTTCTTCTCTTTGGTGTTATTGCCGTATCCGGAATACGTCTCTTTGTTGATCGGCAGGTAGATTTTACAAAATCCTCTAATATGGTTATGACTGCTACTATTATGATTATTGGTTTATCAGGAGCCAAGCTGACATTTGGTACAATTACCATCCAAGGAATGGTATTAGCAACTATCGTAGCGGTTATTATGAGTCTTGTTTTTAGATTATTTCATATCCTAGAAACTAAATAGTACGACAATAAAGGAGTTAATTACCATGAGAAATCGCTGGAAATATTTAATAGCACTTTTACTTATTTTAATTATTACTGCCGGCGTATATTTCTTTTTTTCTGCTAACAACAAGAAATCACCTGAGTATTCTGTGACACTTCTGCAAACTGCGATAACTTCACATGATTGGGAGGCTGTTCAAAAACGTGTAGACATGAATACTTTTTATGGCCAGATTTTTGATGATGTTATAGCTCCCACTATGCGCCCTACCGGCGACGGTTTTGCAACTGAATTCCTTGCCGGTATTTTGCAAAATGTAAAAACTACTTTTATTTTCTCTATGACTGAATATACTAAGGCATTTATAACTAAAGATTCCTCTGATAAAACGCCTACTTTACCCGACCAAGTTTTTGCCCGTAAATTTATTGGCGTTATAAATTTAAAAACCATAACTTATAAAAAATGTGGTAATGTCAAAATTCATGGTGACATGTCAACATTAGACGTAACTATCACTGATAAAACCTTAGATAAAGATTTTCTAATACAGGTGAGCATGAAGAAACTTCCTGATGAAACCTGGCAGGTAGTGAAAATATTAAATGTTACAGAGCTTTTGTCAACTATAAAGAAAGCACAAACTGAAAAATTAGTTGCGCTTAATAAACCGTTAAGTGAAGAAATAAACAGCCAAATCAGCATTAATAAGGGAACATTTGATATTAAAACACGCAATGGCTCCTGGCAGTCAACCGCTTTCATCTACAAACCCTTGGTAACCTTTAAGTCTGACGAACAAATAGCTGAGTTTATTGGTCAAATTCAGGTAATTGGTAAAAATAATGACGCCCTCTTCACACAAAAATATATCATTAACGGTCCCTTTCCCATTGGTGCCAAACAAGACTATAGTTTTAGTTGGACCTTGAATCCTTTTATCCCCGGTGAAAAAGCCCTTATTGAAGCGAATAAAAATGATTTAAAACTCAAAGAAACTATAGTCGGTGTTAAATTTGTAAGTGGTAGGAGTTTGCAGCTTTTAGAACAAATGCCCGACGCGAATTAAGTTATCAACAAAAATAAAAACAAGGATTTACCTCGCAGCATAAAAAATCCCACCTCTAAAAGAGGCGGGATTTTAAATTTTACACTTCAATATCTTGCTTTAATACATACTACGAAGTTTCATCGGCTCTGCCAAGGCATTAAGAGCAACTATGTATGCAGCGACACGCATACTAACCTTGTACTGCTTGGAAGTTTCGTAAACATTTTTAAAAGCTTTGACCATAAAATGATGTTGTTTTTCAATAACATCTTCTTCAGTCCAAAAATAACGCTCCAGATTCTGTACCCATTCAAAGTATGAAACCGTAACTCCTCCACCATTAGCTAAAATATCAGGAACAACCATAACACCGTTTTTCTCTAATATAATGTCAGCCTCAGGAGTAGTAGGTCCATTAGCACCCTCAACAATAAACTTAGCTTTGATTTTATCAGCATTCTTTTTCGTTATCTGCAATTCCAAAGCAGCTGGAACTAAAACAGTTGTTTTAGATTCCAAAACTTTTTCGTTAGTTATTGCTTTAGTTCCCGGATATCCGGCAATAAGGCCTTTATTTTTAGCGGCATATTCTGCTACTTTATACGGGTCTAATCCATCTTCACAATATATTCCTCCGCCTACATCGCTCAAAGCAACAATTTTAAGTCCTGCATCATGAATAAGTTTAGCAGACCAACTTCCAACATTGCCAAAACCCTGTACTGCGCAAGTTGCTTCTTCCGGCTTAATCCCCTTGGTCTTTAAAGCTTCAACTACGGAAGTCATAACACCACGGCCTGTAGCAGAAGTCCTTCCCAAGGATCCACCCATGCAAATGGCCTTGCCTGTAATAAATCCTGGTGTATACTCACCTTTGATTTTACTGAATTCATCCATCATCCAAGCCATAATTTGAGCATTAGTATTAACATCAGGAGCAGGTACATCCATTTTCTCACCTATAATAGGCGCTATCCTGTCAATAAAGCCACGTGTTAACATTTCTAATTCACGTTTTGATAATTTGGCAGGATCAACAATGATTCCGCCTTTGGCACCACCATAAGGCAGACCTGCAACAGCACATTTACAAGTCATCCAAAAGCCCAAAGTTTTCACTTCATCCATTGACACATTTTGATGATAGCGAATGCCACCCTTAGCTGGTCCTAGAATTGTACTATGCTGTGAACGGTAACCTGTAAATACTTGAACTGTGCCATTATCCATTTTTACTGGAATTGATACTTCCAAAGTTCGTTCCGGTTGCTCTATAATAGCCGCAGCACCAGGATCCAACTTCATTTTCTTAATCGCTGTTTCCAAAGGAATCTTTGCCATTTCAAATAAATCCATGTGAATACGCCTCCTAAAATTTGTACATCGAAACCCAACTATCTATAGAAAATTATATCCCTAAAAAATGCTTTTGTCCACGGAATTCAGTATTTTGTATACAATTCAATACCCAAAAAATCCCGCAGCTTTTTGCATTTTTCACCCCCTCATGTTTTTCTTCATTGAATTTCATTTAAACTGCTTATATATCTCTCCAAAGGGTATGCCTGCAATTTTGCAATTGGCATAATCTCTCCGCAATTGAGTAACTGCAGAAGCTAAATGCTTGGAGGTGATACCATATTCAATAGACAGCCAAGCTTCCATGAATGCCGCTAAATGGTCACAGCCCTTAAGCAGCTTTCCATCCACGGCACTGTACTGATCTGTGTTATATTTATCCGGGATATCTTCGTTAAAAGTTTCAAACTTCCCATTTACAACAATTCGGTTATCAAACTCATTAGTCGTAAAATTAATAATATCTTGGTGCCATTCAATGGGCAGAAGTGGTAATATTTTCTCAGCCACTTGGCGTTTTTCTATATCTTTAATTAATTCATCTAATCCCTTTATAGACCTCTTAATAGGCGAAATAATATCCCTTGTCAAAACTTCCGGCAGATCATGCCATAAACCGCCTAAGAAATCATTGACCAACCGTTGTTTACAAGCTCCCATATGCACTGCACAAAAATAGGATAATACCGCCACAATTAATACGTGCCCCATAACAGATGTCTCGGGAACGCGTGGTGACTGCGACCAGCGTTTTTGAAATCTTAACTGTCCCACTAAATCAATAAAGCTCCTTGTTTTTCCACCTAAGGCTATTTTTTTTACGCCGGCCAAATCATAATGATCTTCCAGTTCGTTAGCAATGGCGTGCTTTGTTTCTTCTAGGCCATAAATTCCCTGATTTAAATGGTAAACAATACGAAACTCCCACTCTGTAGCTAAATAATGGGCGGCACGCAAAATTTTCTTCTCTTTCAAATTTGTTTTCTCGTCAAAATAGCTTTGCAATCTTTTAAAGAATTCTGTTCCCTGCAATTCCGGCACACGTCTTAATAATTCACCATAAACCCAATTATTCAAAGCAGGCCCGCTACAACGCATAAGTTCATGAAAAACAGGTGGCTTTATATCTGTTAACACAATACGATGAAACAATTCAAAAATCCCACCCTCAATAAGGACTTGCCAATTTAAATCAGCACCGTGTTCTTTTTCCTCATAGCGGGCTAAAACGTAGAGAATCATCATTTTATGAGCTTGCTTATCTAATTCTGTAAAACCCTGCGGCCTAATATGATCATTCCATCTTTGTATATGAGCAGCTTCAAAGATAAACTCCAGCAAGCTCTTGCTCAAGACCAAATCCTGCTTCTTCGTATTCATCCTTATTTTAGTCCTTTCCCACTTTTAGTGCCGTATTTTCCGTTTTAACTCTGTAAGTATTTAATTCTATAGTCACTATGTAAATACCTCTTTATTATGTAAAAAAATTGTAAAGTCTGTAGCGAAATATGCTATAATATCTGTATTCTTATTGCATAGGAAGGTTGTGGAAATGTCAAAATGAAAGAGATGGTACGCTTAAAATCTATTACCAAAAAATTTGGGGATAATTTAATTATTCCTCACATAGATTTAACTATTGCGGACGGTGAATTCATCACCTTACTTGGACCTTCCGGCTGCGGGAAGACCACTTTATTGCGCATGATTGCAGGCCTTGAAGAGCCTACCTCCGGTCAAATATTTTTGGATAATGAAGACGTGACCACCTTTGCACCCTACAAGAGGGATGTTAATATGGTTTTTCAAAACTATGCCTTATTTCCTCACATGAATGTGGAAGAAAATATCCGCTTTGGCCTTACAATGAAAAAAGTTCCAAAAGAAGAACAAAACGAACGGATAAATCAGGTATTATACCTAACACAATTGGAGGATTTTCGCACCAGGCGGCCACAACAAATGAGTGGTGGACAGCAACAACGCGTAGCCATCGCTCGTGCCCTTGTTAATAACCCCAAAGTTTTACTCTTAGATGAACCGCTTGGCGCACTAGACTATCAACTACGAAAAAATCTGCAAATCGAGCTTAAAAATCTTCAACGTGGTTTAGGACTTACTTTTGTTTATGTTACTCATGATCAAGAAGAGGCACTAACAATGAGTGATCGAATCGTAGTTATGAATGCGGGCCGTATAGAACAAGATTCTACTCCTGACAATATATATCACAACCCTACGTCCAAATTTGTCGCAGGTTTTATTGGCGAGAGTAACTTTTTTGATTTGGACGAACAAAATTCCTTAGCAATTCGCCCGGAAAAACTCAATATATGTGAAGAAGACGAAGAAAATTTTACGCATCCATTCCCTGAATATTATGGCACCGTTGTAGACGTTGTCTTTTACGGAACCATTGATAAAGTTTTCGTTCGTTTGGATAATTCTAACCAAACCGTCGTTGCCTATCAATATTTTGATGACGTTAAACGCTGGCAGACGGATGAACGTGTTGGAATTTGGTGGTATTCCCAGGATGCGGTAAGTGTGAAACCATGAAAAAAGGCAAACTTTTAGTCGCACCTGCCATGTTCTGGTTAATATTTTTTTTCGGCATTCCCATGTTGATTGTAATTGCTGTTTCTTTTGCCAGCCGTACACCCTATGGACAAGTAATATTTAACTTCACTCTTGCCAATTATGAAAGATTTTTAGAACCGCTTTATATTCGCATATTTATTGATACGGTTTTTACGGCCTTATGCACTACGCTCATAACATTCTGTATGGGTTATCCTCTAGCTTATTGTATTGCTAAACTGCCTCATAAATGGCAGCAACCTGGATTGATCCTAGTTATGATTCCTTTTTGGATTAACTTTTTAATTCGTTCCTATGCTTGGGTTGTTATTTTACGCTCTCAAGGTTTGATAAACACTCTGCTGCTAAAACTAGGCTGGATAGTCCAACCTTTACCACTGCTTTATAATGACTATGCCGTAATGCTTGGTATGGTTTATGCTCTTTTGCCCTTTATGGTGTTGCCAATTTATGTCTCAATTGAACAATTAGATGTTAGACTTTTAGAAGCTGCCTCCGACCTTGGAGCAATGCCATTTACTGCTTTTCGAAAGATAACATTTCCTTTAACTTTGCCGGGTGTAGCGGCCGGTTCTATTTTAGTTTTCATTTCTTCTCTTGGCATGTTCGTTGTCCCTGACGTTATGGGAGGAGCCAAAAGCGCACTTATTGGCAACTTGATTCAGAATCAGTTCTTATCCGCAAGAGATTGGCCGTTTGGCTCTGCTTTATCCATTGTTCTAGCAGCTTTAGCACTAATACTTATCGTTCTGTATTACAAAGCTCTCCAAAAGCAGGAAGGTGGTGTAGATAATGAAGAAAACTTGGCGCACTAGTGCGTTGTTCGCATATTCGCTGGCTATTTTGGCCTTTTTGTATCTTCCCCTTCTTATCCTAACCTTGTATTCTTTTAATACTTCCCGCATCAACGCCGTTTGGACCGGATTTACGTTTAACTGGTACATTTCACTTTTGCACAATACTAGAGTAATAGAAGCTTTGACCAACAGCATTATTATTGCCGCTATTTCTACTTTTATCTCTACAGTTTTGGGAACAATGGCAGCTTTGGCCCTAAATCGCTATACTTACAAATATAAGGCTGTTATTAACGGCCTTTTATATTTACCAATTTTAATTCCGGAAATTGTCATGGGGCTATCTCTATTGGTGCTATTTTCTCAAACCTCAATACCTCTTGGAAAAACAACCTTGATTTTAGCACACATTACTTTTTGTTTATCCTTTGTTATTATTACAGTGAATGCCCGCTTGGAAGGTATGCATAAAGATTTAGAGCAGGCAGCTAGTGACCTTTATGCGACACCTTGGCAGACTTTTCGTTATATAACTTTTCCTTTGGCTTTGCCAGGTATTATAGCTGGGGCCCTTATAGCTTTTACTCTTTCCATTGATGATTTTGTTATCAGTTTTTTTGTAGCCGGGCCTAATTCCACCACATTGCCATTATATGTTTATGCCATGGTAAAAAGAGGTATCTCTCCTGAAATTAACGCTCTATCTACGGCTTTAATGTTTGCTACCATTTCACTGATTATTATTGCTCAGGTATTACAGCCACAACACACTTCTACCAAAAAAGGAAAAGAGTGACTTGAGGCTTAGTTTAAAAATAAGGAAAAAGGTGATGTTATGACGAAAAAAAGAATTATCTTAGCACTATTAGGAATCTTTACTGTAGCCATGTTAGTATTAGGGTGTGGCGGCGGAACATCTAAACAAACCCCTAGCTCTGTAGCAAAAAATGAAAAACAAGTATTGAATTTATTTAGTTGGGCTGATAATTTTTCTCCCGAAGTATTAGCAGAATTTGAAAAAAAATACAACTGCAAAATTAACTATGATGTTTTTGCCAACAATGAAGAACTCCTAGCAAAGATCCAGGCAGGCGGTGCCCAATATGATTTAATTCAACCTTCCGACTACATGGTATCTACTATGGTGAAATTAAATTTATTGGAAAAACTTGATAAAAGTAAAATACCAAACATGAAAAATATTGTAAAAACCTTGCAAAATCCTTCCTATGATCCAACCGGAGATTATTCTGTAGTGTATACTTGGGGCATGACCGGCATTGTCTACAACAAAAAATATGTAGAAGATATGCCTACTTCCTGGGCTGATTTATGGAACCCAGCTTACAAGGGACGTGTGATTTTACTAAATGACAATCGGGAAGTATTTGGCATGGCTTTGAAAAAAAATGGCTTCTCCAACAATTCTACTGACAAAGAACAATTGGACAAAGCTTTTTCTGACTTAAAAACCCTTGCTCCTTCTGTTTTAGCTTATGATACCGATACCATCAAACAAAAATTCATTGCCGAGGAGGCTTGGATTGGTACAATGTGGTCAGGTGACGCATCCTTTACTTACAAAGATAACAAAGATATTGGTTTCGTAATTCCTAAGGAAGGTACTCTTATTTGGGCTGATACTTTCGCTATCCCTAAAGGCGCTAAAAACAAAGAGCTAGCTGAAAAGTTTATAAATTTTATGTACGAACCTAAAATCAGTGCACAAAATTATGAATATATTGGTTACAATGACCCTAATGAAAAAGCTAAAGAATTCCATTCTCAAGAATTCCTTAAAGATCCTATGCTTAAGGTTGCAGTCGATGACGTAAACCAAGGCGAATGGTTAAAAGATATCGGTGACGGTATCACCTTATATGACAGATATTGGACAGAACTAAAAACAATAAAATAAATAAAAAACAGGAATCCTTAAAAGGATTCCTGTTTTTTATTTATTTTTTTATGCCTGCTCCGCTCGTGCCAACTAAGCACAGCACTTTTTAAAGCAGCCTCTTCATTGGGGAGTTCTCCGTCTTGGACACGTAATAGAAGGAGTTGCATTATTTCAGCTAAGTCTTCTTGCCTAGTAATAATTTCCCTTAGCTCTTTCCCGCTAACATTTAGATCAGTCGTATGTACCGGCATTGCGTAAGCCATAACAATAAGTTTCTTTCCATACATCTGAGCTGAAATAACTTCCTGTTCATGAGCAGTAGTAGCTGATAAATCAGCTATACAAACCGCAACCAACTGCTTAAAAGCTTCAGCCATTTCTTTTGTAAGTCTAAAAATCCCCTCTCTTGCGGTTTGCCTTACCCATCTTAAAGTAGTTTCGTCTTTTGCATCGATGTTGTTACCAAATCTCATATGGTTTTTCACCAACCAAGTAATTTTTTGGACTGTGGGTGTGGAGAAATGTAACCGCTTTAAAATAGCACTAGTCATTTTTGCTCCCTGAACATCATGCCCAAAATCAGTAGGTTCGCCGTCAGCGTTAATTCCGCGAATGCCCTGGCAGCCTTTAGCCAAATCATGAAGTATTATAGCCCAGCCAACTTCCAAACTTCTGTCACTATTAGACAATGCTGCCAGTGTGTGGTTCCATACATCATATTGGTGATAAGCCGTATTTTGTTTAACTCCGACCAAATGCATAAGCTCTGGTAAAATAGGAACCATTTGTTCTGTTTTATTTGCACGATAGCGACAATTTTCCCCCGCCAATCCACTAGCAACTAAAAGGGCCATACCCTTTTCAGCATAGGGAGAACACACAAGCTTATTTAGTTCTGTACGTACTCTTTCAAGTGACAAGCCCTCTACTTTAGGTAAATTCCTCTTTATTGCTAATGCTATTTTTTCATCATATGCAAACCCCAGCTGCCCTATAAACCTGCAGGCACGAAACATACGCAGAGCATCTTCCTCAAAACGTTTCTCTGCATTTCCTACCGTTTTTAAAATTTTATTTTGCAAGTCACCGCGTCCATCAAAATAATCAATAATGCCGCCGTTGTAATCTATAGCCATAGCATTAATTGTAAAATCACGCCGCCCTAAATCTTCTTCCAAGGTATCACAATACCATACTTCAGCAGGACGATGAGCATCAGCGCCATAGGTTTCATTACGAAAAGCGGCTACTTCAACTGAATTTTTACCTATTTTGAGCATTATTACGCCAAAATTCTGGCCAAGCTCACTAATAATTTCAAATCCATTTTGTTTTGCAACCACCTTGATTTCGTCAGGTCTGGCATTAGTCGCCACATCGTAATCTTTTGGTTCTTTTCCCAGCAGCAAATCACGGACTGCGCCGCCTACTACATAGGCTTCAAAACCAGCTTTTGTAAGCGCCCCAATGGTCTGTTTAATATAAGTTGGCATATCAAATTTCACAGCAGTCACCTCGTTTATTAAGCACTTTACCTACTGATCATTATTCAAAATAGCAAATGCCTCTACATGTAAGGAAGCATCACTTTCCAAACTAATAGTACATGAAAATTCCTTTTCCATATCTTTTACACAATTGGCCGCCAACCATTGACAGACAAGAGGGTGCACTGACAACAACAAACTCTTACCAGTATTTCCCTCCTGCATAAAACTACGCAAACGGCGCCGTATCTCCACGCCAATCGTTTCCGGAGATTGTACGCGTCCGCTTCCTTGGCAAGTCGGACAATCACTGTAAAGTATCGTTGACAAATTTTGCCTAGCTTTTTTCCTGGTAATTTCAACAAGATTCAACTTTGTTATATCCTGTACTTTAGGCCTCATTTTGTCATCAGAAAGCGCACTACGCAAAATATTCAAAATTTCTTCTTGATGTTGTCTGGTATGCATATCAATAAAGTCTACTACCACAATACCACCAATATCCCGTAAACGCAATTGCCTAGCTATTTCCACACTCGCTTGCCGATTAATCTCCATAATTGTTTCTTCAAGTGCTTCCTGACCGCTATACTTGCCGCTGTTAACGTCCACAACAGTCATTGCTTCCGTATAGTCAAATACCAAATAACCACCACACTCCAGCCAAACATAGCGGTCTGAGATGCTTTCTATTTGTTTATTAAGCTTGAATTTAGTGAAAACATCTATTTTACCATCATAAAACACTACACCTAAAGCAATATTTTCCATTTTCTCTGTAAGTTCACACACCCGTTGACACACCATTTTGTCGTCAATAATAATCTTATTTACATCTTCAGTGACATAGTCCCTTACAATGCGAACAGGTAAATCAAGTTCTCGATAAAGCAGTAACGGGGCTTTACCACGTTGTCCCCTTGCAGAAATTACCTGCCAATCACTTAGCAAGGCTCGCATATCTGCTAACAGTTCTTTTTCCTCCATCCCCTCTGCCGCAGTCCGGATGACAAAGCCCATCCCTTCAGGTTTATTACTTTCTACAATTTTACGTAGTCTAGTTCGCTCACTTTTTGCTGTAATTTTCTTAGAAAGACCTATATTATCACGAAAAGGCTGTAATACAACATAACGTCCAGGCAGTGTAATTTCCCTAGTTACAGTTGGTCCCTTTGTCCCCCGCGCATCTTTTATAACTTGCACTAGGATAGATTGACCTTCAGTCAATTTTTCTCCCTTTTCCATATATAAAAAAGCATTTTTATCTCTACCAATATCAACAAAAGCCGCTTGAATGCCAGGCACTACATTATTTATTTTGCCTTTAAATACACTGCTTACTAAATGCTGCTCACTATTACGTTCCACAACATATTCGCACAATCTATTATTAACAACCACGCCCATACGAGTTTCTTCAGGCCGAACACTTACAATAATAGTAGTCATGGCAATACTCCCTTAGTAAAGAATAAAAATTACCTCGGACCGGTAACTTTACAAATAAACAAACTAATAGTTCCCTGATGGACTTTGCAAGTTACTGATTGTCGTACAAATCCCGGTAACATCTCATTTCCCTATAAGAACTTTTTTTCTTCCCTTGTCATTTAAGGCATATAAATCCGTTCTTTCAATATCTGCCTGCTCCAATACAAGGGGCACGGCAAATTGGTCCTTTAATATTTTTAATAATTCGGTAGCTTTCATGCTGCCAGTGGGAGTTATCTTACAAGCAAATTTTAGCTCTAATTTATTATTATTATATTCCCACTCAATCTTCTGAATGAAATCTTTAACTTGGATTTCCTTTGTCTTTCCTCTTCCTTTGGGAATAGGTTTTTGAAATAGTACAGAGTCAGCAATATTAAAACTTTCTATTTGCTCCCGGCATTCTTCCAAGCAAGGGACTTGAACATAATAGTCAGCTCCGCCAACACTAGCCATAAGCTTTGCTGCCTTATTTTCTACTAGGTCGGCAGCTTTAACATGAATCCCCATAGGCAGCGCTGCTGACAATTTCTCTATAGCAATTTCAAGATTTATATCTTTGGCTAGTTCTATTTCCAAAAATTCTGCCTGACTAGTAATTCCCACACCTAACGCAGAGGCCAAAGAAAATTTCATATGGGGGTTAAACCCTTCAGAATAAGCAACCGGCAGTTTTGCCCTTCGCATAGCTCTTTCAATTGTTCGCGTATATTCTAGGTGCGAAACGAAACGTATTCCAGCTTCTTTTGTTATTTGCATGCGTAATTTCATAAGGCACTACTCTTCCAATCTATTATTTTTGCATCTAAATTCTGACACACACCACAGCCTGTGCAATCTCCATGGCGACAATCTCCGGTAAGGGCACCTATTTGGGACTTTTGATATTCATTCCACAAAAACGCTCTGGACACACCTGGTTGAATGTGTTCCCAAGGAAATACTTCCTCTTGTGTTCTTTCTCTTGTAGCATAAAAATCTTTATCCAGTCCGGCATCACTTATAGCTTGTACCCACCTATCATAGGAAAAATGTTCACTCCAACCATCAAACTTAGCTCCACGCTGCCAAGCCAAATACAATGCTTTGCCCAATCTGCGATCTCCACGGGCAAAAACGCCCTCAATAACGCTAGTTACAGAATCATGATATTGGTATGTGATGTTTTTTATTTTCAAAGCATCCTTTAAAAGCATTTGCTTACGGTTTATTTCTTCAATAGTATTTTGCCCAACCCATTGAAAAGCAGTATAAGGTTTAGGCACAAAGGAAGAAACACTAACTGTAACCTTTGCTCCACCTTTACCTGTCACTTCTTTGTATTTACTCTGTACACTTTTGGCCATATCCGCAATAGCCACAATATCTTCATCCGTTTCTCCCGGCAAACCAATCATAAAATACAATTTCACCTGAGACCAGCCATTTGCAAAAGCCGCTCCCACAGCGTTCATCAAATCCTCTTTAGTTACTCCCTTATTGATAACATCACGCATATGCTGGCTTCCTGCTTCCGGAGCGAAAGTTAACCCGCTTTTACGCACTGCCTGTACTTCCTTGGCAAGCCCCACGGAAAAACTATCTATGCGCAGAGAAGGCAAAGATACACTGACCTTTTCTTCTTGAAATTCCTTTATAAGATCATGAATTAATGGCTCTAAGCAGGAATAATCAGCCGTGCTTAAGGAAACTAGTGATATTTCATTATAACCTGTATTATCCACTAATTGCCTAGCCAATTTTTTTAATACCTCCGGCTTACGTTCACGTACCGGCCTGTATACCATTCCCGCATGACAAAAGCGACACCCCCTGGAACAACCACGGAATATCTCCAACATAATGCGATCATGCACTATTTCTCCAAACGGTACAATTGGTTTAGTAGGAAAATCTATAGTATCTAAGTCATTAATTATCCTTTTTTGTACAACAGCTGGAGCCAAACTATTAATAGTTTCTACACCTGTAACGCAACCCACAGGAATATTTTTATTTTCTTTTTCAACATAAGTAATTTTGTAAAAACTCGGCACATAAATACCAGAAATTTTAACTACACATTCAAGGAAACCTTTTCTTCCACCCAATTTTCCCGCCTTTTCCCAGTTTTTGTAGAGGTTCATAACCTCTACCATAACTTCTTCTCCCTCGCCTACAACAAAAAAATCAATAAAATCGGCCAAGGGTTCCGGATTGAAAACACAGGGGCCACCGGCAATAACCAATGGATCATCCTCTGTACGTTCGGCGGCCAGCATTGTTATTCCACCTAAATCCAGCATATTTAAAATATTGGAATATGAAAGCTCATATTGTAAAGTAAAACCTACAAAATCAAAATCTTTTAAAACCTTCATGGTTTCTAAGGAAGTTAGAAATAACGAATTCTGCCTCATCTTCGCTTCCATATCAACCCAAGGAGCATAAGCCCGTTCTGCCGCAACACCTGGCTGCGAATTTAATATGTGGTATAGTATTTTAAATCCTAAGTAACTCATTCCCACTTCATAAACATCGGGGAACGCCAACGCAATAGAAACCTCTGTTTCTTCGTCAGTTTTAATAATACTACCGTATTCCATGCCGGTATAACGCGCCGGTTTTTCTACTGAGCTCAAGATATCAAGGGATAATTCTTTTTTCATATATACTCCTTAATGAAACCGTAATCTTTGTGGATGAAGATCAATATTTAATAATAACGTAATCATAAGCATATTCGTAGTTAGCGAACTAACTCCATAGCTCATAAATGGCAGCGGAACACCAGTTACAGGCATAATACCTGAAGTCATACCAACATTAACCAAAACATGGAACGTAAACATAGCAACAATACCTGTAGCTAAAAGACAGCCAAAATTATCAGTAGCATTCATAGCTATACTAAAACCACGATAAATAATTAATAAATATAATAATAAAATAATAGTAACACCAATAAAGCCAAATTCTTCACCAGCCACGGCAAATATGAAATCCGTATGATTTTCCGGTAAAAAGTTTAACTGGCTCTGGGTCCCTGAAAATAGCCCCTTACCGGTTAAAAGCCCTGAACCAATGGCAATCATTGATTGAATAACATGGTATCCACTACCATATGGTTCTAGACCGGGATCTAAAAACACACGAATACGATTTCGCTGGTATTCATGTAATATCCCCCATAATAAAGGAGCCGAAGCAAGTATGCTAAAGCCCATTGCCAAAAAATATTTTTTCTTAAACCCACAAATAATCATAATGCCTAACAAAATAGCAAGAAATACCAAAGACGTACCCAAATCCGGCTGTTTCATTACTAAAATAAAAGGTACAAATACATAGGCAAAAACAGGAATCCATCCCCGTAGAGTATCCAAGGTATTAACCCGCTTGTCTACATAGGCCGCCAAGGCTATTATCATAATGGCTTTGGCAAACTCGCTTGGCTGTATGCTAATTGGGCCCAGTTGAATCCAACGTTGAGCGCCTAAAACAGTTCTGCCAAAAAACATAACGGCAAAAAGCATTATGATATTTAACACATACATTGGCTTAGCCAAATCCTTCAACATACGATAATCAAAATGTAATAAATAATAGCCAATCCCTATATCCACTAAGGCAAACAGCGCCTGCCTGAAAACGTAATAATATCTGTTTGGAGAATCTATATTAGCATGAGTAGCACTACCTATGAGCATAATACCTATACCTATAAGCATAAACACACCAAAGAGTAAAACATAGTCCAAATTGTTCAGTATTTTTTTATCAAGCATATTTTACCCTCCTTGAGTTTGAACTTGAATTTGATTACCACGCCCAAAGGCATACTCTAAAATACTTTTTACTATAGGAACAGCAGCTACGGAACCATAACCACCTTGCTCGACTATACATATTACTACCAATGTCGGTTTATCAGCTGGTGCATAAGCAATAAACCAACCATGATCTCTTCCATGAGGGTTTTCCGCAGTCCCTGTTTTACCTGCTACAGATACCGGCAATGTTCCTAAATCAGCAGCGGTACCACCTTCTTGAGTAACAGCCTTTAACCCATCTTGAATCAGAGTTAAATTCTCTTGAGACACTGGCAGGCTGCCTAAAAGCTTAGGCTTAAAAGTTTTAAAAACACTACCATCATCATTTAGAATCTTTTTAACCAAATGGGGTTCAAACCGCTTACCATCAGTTGCAACAGCGCTAAGCATAGTAGCCACCTGAATAGGAGTAGCCAAGTTGAAGCCTTGACCAATAGCCGCATTAAATGTATCACCCAAAAACCAGTCTTCATTAAAAACTTTCATTTTGTATTTAGGATTAGCAATAAGACCATCAGCTTCGCCATCAAGATCAATACCTGTTTTAGCTCCAAAGCCAAATTTTGCTGCATATTTATCTAATAAATCAATCCCTAACCGATTGCCCATTTCATAAAAATAAACATTATCAGAGGCAGATAAAGCTTTTTTAAAATCTATCCAACCCAAAGCCTCACCATTAGCATTACGCATATCAATTAATTTGTGCCGCCCGGAATCAAAAATAAGCTCCTCCGGTGTCACTTTTTTCTCTTCTAATGCTGCCGAACCTGTAACAATTTTAAATGTTGAACCGGGTGGATATTGACCAGCAATAGCCTTGTCCGTCATTGGATCAAATGAATCATTGTTAATTGCCTGCCAATGCTTTTCCGAAATACCATTAACAAACCAGTTAGGATCAAAATCCGGCCTGGAAACCAGAGCTTTAATCTCACCGGTATAAGGATCCATAGCAACAACAGCACAAGCATGTGCCCCTAAATTATGTAACTGCTTGTCAGCCGCTTCTTCAGCAACACGCTGCATTTTAGCGTCAATAGTAAGTACCAAACCATGACCAGGCTTAGGAGCAACTTTATCCATTATTTTCACTACCCGGCCGTTTACATCAACTTCCTCACGATAACTACCATCTGTGCCGCGCAAAAAATCATCATAAAAACGTTCCAGCCCAAACTTACCAATAATACTGCCAGCCTTCAACCCCTTATAAAGGCCATTATCTATTTCATATTCACTGATTTCTCCTACATAGCCCAAAGCATGCACGGCCAAATTTTTATTAACGTAAGTTCTCACCGGTTGTACCTCCAACATAACGCCCGGAAGGTCCCGCAAGTTTTCTTCTATTTTTGTAACTATTTCCGGAGATGCGTTTCGCATTAAGCGTACCGGCTCATAATTATCCTTATTTTTGTCTATTATTTCGCGAATTTTAGATTCCGGCATTTTCAAAAGCACCGATAATCGCTCAATAACCTCCGGTTTATAACCTTCCCCTATCCTCATAAGGGAAACCATGAACCCTGGTTTATTATTTACCAGCTCTTCACCATTACAATCATAGATAATTCCACGAGGTGCCGAAATTGTCGTATAACGAGTCCTGTTTCCTTCAGACTGCCTGTCGTAATAAGAACCTTTATATATTTGTAAGTAAGCCATTCTGCCAATAAGAATCATAATGATAGCAATTACTGCGAACATCATGAGTTCTAAACGATACGCAAATGTCTTATTAAGCAAAATGCTGCCTCCCTTCAAAAATATACCTATAACTTCTATTTTAAAAGCATAACCTGTTTTCTAAAAAATTCAGCCTTTAAAAAGATTAAGGCTGCCCCCTATTATAAATGATAATAGGGATTATCTTTTTGCCAAAGCCATTCCTTTACAATATTGTAAAGAAACCAAACCGGTAAAGCGCAAAGCAAATTCCATAATAAATATTTGCTGGCATTAACAACCAAGGCAGAAATATTAAAAATTTCCCAGTTAAATAACATTAGAACCACAGTGTAAACAACTTTAATGACAACGCTAGTAATACCAACCAACATAACGAAGGTAATCGGTTTATCTTTAAAAACGCTACCACGTGATGCCCCAACGCAAAGACCTACCAAGCAGCGTGTAATAATATGAAAACCGAAAAGTGAAAAGGTCAAAACATCCTGCAAGGCTCCTACACAAAAACCGCAAATAGCCCCTTGCTTCTCCCCTGCATCTAAGGAATATAAAAGCACAAATAGCAACAGTAAATCCGGTGCCTGAGTGCTGTTGAAAAGCTTAAACCAGGTACTTTGTACTCCAAGTAAAAACAAAACTAGGAACGGCCAAATCAATAATCTCATTGAACCGCTCCCCCTTTTCTTATATTCTTTTTAGAAGCAATATCAACTTGACTTTTATTACCTTGCAATAATCCCGAAAAATCGTCATAATTCGTCACAACTAAAACTTCTTCTAAACGCCCAAAATCAACGCTAGGAGTAATAGTTGCCACCTTAGTCAATCCTCCGTCATCCTTTTGCACTTCTTCAATAGTACCTATAATAAGCCCAGCAGGATGATGCCCGCTATAACCTGAAGTAACCACCGTATCTCCTGGTAATAAATCAGCATCTCTGGCCATATTATTCATTTCTAAAGAAGCATCTTGTCCTGCTACTCCCCCTACAATACCCGCTACCCGTGAATCTCCACGCAAATTCATGCCACCGATTTTGCTGCGAGGACTGTTTATTAATAGAACTCTGGAAGCATTGGGATAAACGCTGTCAACGATACCAACTAATCCTGCTCCCGTTACTACGGACATATTAAGTTTTAACCCTACGTTCGAGCCTTGATTTATAAGAATAGTATCCTTCAGATCCCCAATGTCACGGCCAATAACCTTGGCTGCTTGAAGCTTAAGCTGCGGGTGCCGGTCCTTAAAATCAAGCAACTGACTAAGTCTCTCATTTTCAGATTTCATGGCAATAAGATCTATATTGTCTTGCCGTAAGGTAGTTATTTCTTTTTTCAACTTTTCATTTTCTGCCTGTAAATTAGACAGTGAAGAGAAATAACCGGTGGTATTGTGCACCCCATCGGCTATTGCTGTAACCACATAAGTAATCGGACTCATGGCCGTAATTATTATTCTATTAACCACAGGGAATCTTGCCCTACTGTCAACGACTAATCCCATTAACAATAGTAATATGATTGCTCCTATGATTGCTATGGACTTTCTTTTATTCATGGGCTATCCCCTAATTAATTCTAAATTATCTCCTACCCGTAGTCATAAAGCCTTTTTTGAATACATCTATATGTTCCACCGCAATACCTGTCCCTAAGGCCACACAAGATAAAGCATCTTCGGAAACTAAGACCGGCATACTGGTTTCCCGGCTCAAAAGACGATCAAAATTACGTAACAAGGAAGAACCCCCAGTCATGACAATACCCCGATCCATAATATCTGCCGCCAATTCCGGAGGACATTTCTCCAAAGTAGCCTTGATAGCATCAATTATCCCTTCTATAGGCTCAGTCAAAGCCTCCCTCACTTGATTTTGGTTTATAGTTAAAGTCTTAGGCAATCCTGTAACCAGATCACGTCCTCTAATGTTCATACGCGCAGGCCGTTCTACTTCCATAGCCGTCCCAATTTCGATTTTAACCTCTTCAGCCGTGCGTTCACCAATCAACAAATTGTACTTTCTTTTAATATACTGTACGATAGCGTCATCCATTTCATCGCCGCCAATACGCAGTGATTTACTGACTACTATGCCGCCCAAAGAAATTATTGCAACTTCCGAAGTCCCGCCGCCTATATCTACTACCATACTGCCTGTTGCTTCCTGCACTGGCAATCCTGCTCCAATAGCAGCAGCCATGGGTTCTTCAATAAGATAGGCCTCTCTAGCCCCGGCTTGAATAGCAGCATCAACTACCGCCCTTTTTTCCACAGCTGTAACACCCGAAGGGACTCCCACTACAACTCTTGGCCGCACAAAAGACTTGTTGCGTATTGCTTTTTTTATAAAAAACCGCAACATAGCCTGTGTAATATCAAAATCAGCAATGACACCGTCTTTTAAGGGGCGAATAGCAATAATATTTCCGGGGGTCCTACCTATCATGCGCTTTGCTTCAGCACCTACAGCCAAAACTGTATTAGTATCCCTTTCAACAGCCACAACAGATGGCTCGCGAATTATAATGCCCTTACCTTTTAAATGTACCAGCGTATTTGCTGTCCCTAGGTCAATGCCCATATCCTTAGAAAAGGAATTAAAAAAATCAAACATGCCTTGTTCCCTTCTTTCTATAAATACCCATGCTCCTTAAAGCTGAAATACTTCCCATCACCAATAACAATGTGATCTAAAAGAGGTATTCCCATAATTACGCCGGTTTGTACTAAAATATCTGTGAGCGAACGATCTTCTTTACTTGGGGTAGGATCTCCCGACGGATGATTGTGTCCTACCAAAATCGCAGCAGCATGATGCAATACAGCAGGAGAAAACACCTCTCTAGGGTGCACTACTGATGAATTTAAGGAGCCTTCGGAGATCTGCTCAACTAACATTACTTTATTTTTCGCATTTAAAAGCACTATAACAAAGTGTTCATTGGTTTCATATCTTAACCGTGGCATTAAAAGCGCAGCACCGTCTTCCGGAGCACTAATACTGCCACGTTCTAAAGTATCGGCAAAGGCAATACGCTTTCCCAATTCTAAAGCCGCTAAAATTGTTGTTGCTTTAGCCGGTCCCAAGCCCTTTGTTTTAACCAATTGCTTAACGCTATGCACAGTGGCCAGCTCTCTTAACTTAATTTCACTTGCGGTAAGCTCTCTAGCAATTTCCAAAGCCGACTTTTCTCTTGTCCCGGTTCTAATTAAAATAGCTAATAATTCTGAAGTGCTTAATATTTGTGGTCCATGAAGCATAAGCTTCTCCCTAGGTCGATCTTCCGGTGGTAATTCCTTGATGAGGCGGTTCGTCATATAGTGTCACGTCCAGTTCTGCAAATAGTGTATAAAGTCTGGCTAAAGGCAATCCTACAACATTACTGTAACAACCTGCTATGGAATTAATAAAAACAGCTCCTCGACCTTGAATACCATATGCGCCAGCCTTATCCGCTGGTTCTCCGGTTGCTACATAAGCCTGTATTTCCCTGTCTGTCAAAGTCCGAAATTCAACAATTGTTCGTTCTACCGCGACCTTCTTTTTCCCTCTGTAAAATACGGCAACACCCGTAAGCACCTTATGAGTTCTGCCACTTAGATTTTTTAACATATTAAAAGCATCTAAAGGATCTTTCGGTTTGCCTAAAACCATATTATCCAGTAATACAACCGTATCAGCAGCAATTACTACGTCTTCACGGTTGCAATTTAACAAAACCCTAAGGCCTTTACCCACGGCATTCGCTATAACCAATCCTGCAGGATCCACTTTACAATTATCTTCTACATAGTCACTTACCATTATTTGTGGCTCTATGCCAATCTGCCTTAAAAGTTCCATCCGTCTAGGCGACCCTGATGCCAAAATGAATTTCATAGCTGCCTCCTTTTAATCAAATACGATTAAACAAAAGTAAGGCTATAACCATACCTAAAATAGCAACTAAATTAGGTGTAAAAGCAAATCCTATTGTAAGCTTCATAACATAAAAATCAACAGCAACCGGTTGAATGTTAAGTACTTGGTACTTCTGGACCAAGAAAGACGTCCCTGTGCCAAAAGCCTGGGAAGATAACATAGCATCGCCCAAAAGTCCGCCAACAATTGCGCCTGTTGCCATAAATAGAAAAAAAACAAACCAACTCTTAGAGCGAAACATCATCATTCATCCCCTTGTTTTTTACCTGCTTCTTTATCGTTTTCAACAGTCGTTTCTGACTTAGCAGCAACTTCATCAATGTCACCATAGTAAGCGCCAATTATAACGTATTGTTCCCCCTTGCGGGCCGCATCACGTCTAAAATTGCTAGAATAATTCCAGCCAATAAACAACCATAAAACACCACTACAAATAATGGTCCACATCTTATCCCAACCCAGTGACATAGCAAATCCATTGCCAAAAGCCAGCCCGGCTAAAAGAGCTAAGGCCGGAACACCATAAATAGTTATTTTGGCCTTTTTTGCACTTAAAGTTTGCAACTCTATTTTAACTTGTGTACCTGTTTTTTCTTCACAAGCATTCCAACAATCCAAGAATTTAGGAAGGTTTGGTTTTGTGCTTTTGTTCCTATCTACCCTAACTCTTGCCCGTTGCCCGGTACGTTCTGTTATATAACCTATAATTTCTGTTTCTGCCACAAAGTCCACTCCTCATGCAAAATTAATAAAAAAATACGTACCAATAGCCGAAGCCAAAAATAACACCATAAATAGCAATAAATACAAGAATCCCCTGCCATGTTTTGGGATACCCAAAATTAATATACTCGCCGAAAATTCCCCGCCTATTAAAAAAAGTGTAATTGCCTCTCCGTTTAAACCAATTAGCTTTATTCTCACTGCCAATAATCTTGGCCACTAAAAAAATATAGAAAAACGCTCCAATAAAAACTTGAAAGGCACGCTTTGCTATTTCTTCATTTGTTGCTTCATCCATGCATAAACACCACTCTCTAATTATTAAAATCTAAAAATTTATCGGGGATTTGCTTTTTTAACTCACGTATAAATCGATCGCTACCCTTAAATAATACTGCGGATAATTTCTTTCCTTCCCTAAAGACTAAAAGTCGTTGTGGCGTAGGATCCAAGGATGAATAACGGTGAATATAATGACTTATTTTCGTCTTTTTAAAAAAACTTTTAACATATTTATTAGTAAAACTTTCCGTAAGTTCCAAATCTACCGCGTAATTACGCCTGATACCTAAACCATGACTAATTATCACCAACTGTTTATCTGTTAAAATATACGTGTATTGGAAAAGGCAGCGCCAAATCCATAAACCCAAAAACAAAAAACTATACCCCCAGCCCAATATGCTAAGCCTTCCCAACACTACAGTATGATAAGCTTCATAAGCAAAAGATGCGGCTATCAAAAGTAACGCTCCATACATATAAATTTTTCTTTCGCCTGTAACCACAGATTCTTCTCTACACAACTCCAAAAATATCCCTCCAAAACAATCTTTCTATAATCAATAAAGCTTAATAGACTATCCTATATTATAGCAAAATTTTGTGCATTTTCATACCGCTATGTAGACAAATTCACAAGAAAGTAAAAAACAGTAGTTAAGCACTAAAAGCGCCTAACTACCATTAATTACTATATTCTACTAATTTTACTTGCTAACCGGACCAATCATGGCAAGCATCGTACCTGCCGCAACAGCTGTCCCAATTACACCTGCAACATTTGGTCCCATAGCGTGCATTAATAAAAAGTTGCTTGGATTTGCTTTTTGTCCAACAATCTGTGATACACGAGCTGCCATGGGAACTGCCGAAACTCCCGCAGAACCAATTAAAGGGTTAGTCTTTCCACCATCAATAACGCTCATTAATTTACCAAATAGCACCCCTGCTGCCGTACCGGCGGCAAAAGCAACTAGGCCTAGAGAAATAATTAAAATGGTTTGGTAGGTCAAAAAACTCTCAGCTTTCATGGTAAGTCCTGTACCCGTTGCCAGCATTATGGTAACAATATTCATCAAGGCATTTTGCGCCGTATCCGACAAACGACCCAGGCACCCGGCCTCTGTAAATAAGTTACCTAACATCAACATACCAATCAGGGCGCAGACCGGTGGTAATAGTAACGAAATAAAAATAGTAGTTACAACAGGGAATACCATTTTTTCAAAATGAGAAACCGTTCTCAATTGTGCCATTTTAATTTGACGTTCTTTTTTAGTAGTTAAAAGCTTCATAATAGGTGGCTGAATCAAGGGCACCAAAGACATATAAGAATAAGCAGCAACGGCAATGGCTCCTAATAGCTGTGGAGCCATCTTCGCAGCTAGATAAATCGCCGTAGGGCCATCGGCCCCGCCAATAATACCGATAGCGGCAGCTTCCTGTACTGTAAATCCTAAAAACAAAGCACCAATCAAGGCAACGAATACTCCGGCTTGAGCTGCCGCACCTAAAAGCAACATTTTGGGATTAGCAAGCAGTGGTCCAAAGTCTGTCATGGCACCAACCCCCAAGAAAATCAGTGGAGGAAATATTTCATTGTTAATGCCATAAAGAATTATTTGCATAATACCTGGATCTGTTTCGAACCCAGTCTTTGGCACATTAGCCAAAATACACCCAAACGCTATTGGGGCCAGCAATAAAGGTTCAAACCCTTTACCAACTGCGAGATATAGTAAAATTACCCCCACAAGCATCATAACACCATTTCCTATAGTAAAAGCAGCAAACCCGCTATCATTCCACACTGACATTAAAGCCACCAAAAATGCATCCATTCATTCACTCTCTTTTCTTAATTTAGTTTTTTTCTTTTTCCATAATTACGCCATCAAAAAACTTAATAATTTTCATAATTATACCTAAAATAATTAATACACCAAAAACGATGGTCAGGTTTATAATTGCAATTAACCAAGGATTACTTGTTGTACCCTCCATGTATTACACTCCCTTTCATTTTGTTACTTATCAAATTATTTTGTAGGAAAAAATGGCCAGACAATAGGAATCACGATTAAAGATACAACGAAAGAAACTACAACTAATCCTGTACCTGCTTTTACGTAATCCATAAATTTATATCCACCTGGCCCAAGTACCAAAGTGTTAGGTGGTGTTCCTACAGGGGACGCAAAGGCGCAGGAGGCGGCAACAGCAATGGCCATCAAAACAGCTTTAGGAGAAGCGCCTAATTGTTTAGAAATAGCAATGCCTATTGGACACAATAAAGCTGCAGATGCCGTATTAGACATGAATTGAGTCAGCCCGCAAGAAAGAATAAACAGAATTCCTGTTACTAAAATAGGTGAAGGAGCACCGCCAATCATGTCAACAGTCCAGCCGGCAATTAATTTGCCTGCGCCTGTCTTATCCATAGCTGCTGAAACAGGCATCATTCCTGCAAACAAGAAAATCGTTACCCAGTCAATAGAGGCATAAGCTTGTTTTTCAGTTAAACATCCTGATAATACAGATACCATGGCCCCTATAATGGCAGCCATTTCCAAAGTAACAATCCCCTTAAGTCCTATTTCATCACCAACAGCCATAACAATTACAACCGCTAATAAAATAGCACCGGAAATCCACTGTTTTTTTACGCTGGTGTCTCCTGCTTCAACTTCTTGCTCAATTTCTTGTTCGGAATCCAGTTCCACATTAGGCAACAAATGTTTGCCAATAAACATCATATAAAGAATACCTGCAATAGTCAGCGGTAAGCCAATCCAAGCATATTCAAAGAAGCCAAAAGTTTCTTTAAACCCAGCGGCTTGCAACGCCCCATTAGCGATGATATTTGGCGGTGTCCCTACCATAGTCATAATACCACCAAGACCGCAAGCAAAAGCTAAAGGCATTAACTGACGTGAAGCCGGAATCTTTGCCGCGGCACAAATTCCTAATACAACCGGTAAGAGACAAGCTGCCGTACCTGTATTAGATAATACAGAGGAAAGCAACGCACCAACAATCATAATTCCAAACATTAAACTATTTTCACTGGTTCCTGAAAGTTTGACAACTACGTTACCAATTTTTTGGGCAAGCCCTGTGTAAAACATAGCAGCCCCAACCACAAACATACCCGCAAATAATACTACTGTTGAATTAGATAGCCCGGAAAAAACCGCTTTTGCAGGAATAAACCCTAAAATACCACAGGCAATTGCCCCACCCATAGCTGTAATAGCTAATGGAATAAGCTCAGTAACAAATAATAACGCAATAACAACTAATAAAATCAAACATTTAACAGCTTGTGACATATAATATTCCTCCTAATAAAATTGTTGTAAATACTATGCCGGCAACTCATCTAACAATACAGATACAGAATATTATTATTATTGCCCAGAGAGACAATTATACCCAAGTCAAGCACACACTTATGGCTCAACTTGGGCAATTAACAAAAAATATTTTCTTTTTCTTTAGAGTAGGCTACCCAATCGATTATATCGTTTTCCGTAAAATACTCCTAACCACGCTCCTCTTACTACTAATGATAACACGAATAGCCATTTTATTTGTGTCTAATTTGTGAACTATTTACAAAAAGTTCACAAATTAGGGATATGCCCATTTATCAATAATAAAAGAGACGACAGCGATATCACGCTGCCGTCCCTTCATTATGCTATGCACTTTAAAAAATTATTACATTAGTTTTGTTACTTAATCGGAGCTGGCCCAATCATAGCAAGCATAGTGCCTGCTGCAACAGCTGTTCCAATTACACCTGCAACGTTTGGTCCCATAGCATGCATTAGCAAGAAGTTTCCTGGGTTAGCCTTTTGACCAACAATCTGGGAAACACGAGCAGCCATAGGTACTGCTGATACACCGGCAGAACCGATTAAAGGATTAGTCTTGCCACCGTCAGCTATCTTCATAATTTGGCCGAATATTACACCACCTGCGGTGCCACCGGCAAAGGCTACAAGGCCCAAACAAATAATTAGGATAGTCTGATAGTTCAAGAAACTTTCAGCTTTCATAGTAAGCCCAGTACCTGTTGCCAACATGATGGTAACAATATTCATCAAAGAATTTTGCGCTGTGTCAGACAAACGATCCAAGCATCCTGCTTCTCTAAACAAATTGCCAAGCATCAGCATTCCAATCAAAGAACAAACCGGCGGCAAAAGCAAGCTAATAGAGATAGTCGTTACTACCGGGAAAACCATTCTTTCAAAATGGCTTACAGGGCGTAACTGCTCCATAACAATCCTACGGTCTGCTACAGAAGTAAATAACTTCATAATAGGCGGTTGGATAAGTGGAACCAAGGACATATAAGAATACGCAGCCACGGCAATAGCTCCAAGTAAATGCGGGGCCATCTTCATAGTTAGGTAAATAGCCGTAGGGCCATCAGCGCCGCCAATAATACCAATAGAAGCTGCTTCACGCACATCAAAGCCTAAGAACAATGCCCCAATTAGAGATATAAAAACACCTACCTGTGCTGCTGCCCCCATAAGCAAAGTCTTCGGGTTAGCAATAAGCGGTCCGAAATCCGTCATCGCACCTACTCCTAGGAAGATCAACGGAGGAAAAACTTCATTATTGATCCCGTAAAGAATTACCTGCATAATACCGGGGTCAGTGTCAAATCCCGTTTTTGGTACATTGGCTAAGATACACCCAAAGGCAATAGGCGTTAGAAGCAAAGGCTCAAATCCTTTGGCCAAGGCTAAATAAAGCAGAACAATACCGACAACCATCATGATAGCATTACCGGCAGTAAAAGCAGCAAAACCACTGTCGTTCCACACTGACATGAGGGCTACAATAAATGCATCCATTAATTTCACACTCTTTTCTTAATTTATGTCTTACTTAGTTCCTGCAAATTTCTGATCAAAAAGCTGAATAAGCTTCATAATCCATCCTAAAACGATTAGCACGCCAAAAACTATAGTCATATTGATAATCGCAATTAACCACGGATTACTTGTCTGACCTTCCATATATTACACTTCCTTCTATAAAGCTACTTTCAATTCTCACTAATTCCCCAAATTCTTAAAATACCTGCCCGAACTACAATTTTGCTATAAACAAAAGGGTACATTGCGTAGCCAGACATCATGGCTACGCAAAGCCACTTTTTAACAACGCCCTAGTTATTTGCCGGGAAAGAATGGCCATACCATAGGAATAACTATTATAGATACAATAAATGATACTACGCATAAGCCTGTTCCTGCTTTTACATAGTCCACGAATTTGTATCCGCCAGGCCCAAGTACCAAAGTATTAGGAGGCGTTCCTACAGGAGAAGCGAATGCGCAAGATGCAGCAACAGCAATAGCCATCAAAACAGCTTTTGGAGACGCTCCTAATTGTTTAGAAATAGCAACGCCGATTGGACACAAAAGCGCAGCAGCTGCTGTATTGGACATGAACTGCGTCAAGCCGCAAGAGATGATAAACAATACCGAAGTAACGATCATAGGAGAAGGAGAACCACCCATGATACTTACAGCCCAAGTTGCAATTAACTTACCAGCGCCGGTTTTATCCATTGCTGTAGATATAGGCATCATACCTGCAAACAAGAAAATGGTAACCCAGTCAATGGATGCGTAAGCTTGTTTTTCTGATAAACAGCCTGAAAGTACACAAACCAAAGCTCCAACTATGGCAGCCATTTCCAAAGTTACGACCCCTTTTAAGCCTATCTCATCACCAACAGCCATAACAATAATTACAACGATTAAAATTATTCCGGAAATCCATTGTTTTGTGCTGCCTTTTTCTTCTGCTTCTATTTCCTGCTCAATTTCTTGATCAGCATCAAGAGCAGCCTTAGGCAACAAACGTTTACCAATAAACATCATGTAAAGAATACCAGCGATAGTCAAGGGAATGCCAATCCAGGCATACTCAAAGAAACCAAAAGTATCTTTAATACCTGCAGCTTGTAGTGCACCATTGGCAATAATATTAGGAGGTGTACCAACCATGGTGATGACGCCACCAAGACCAGCTGCAAAAGCTAAAGGCATTAACTGCCGAGAAGCCGGTATTTTAGCCGCAGAGCAAATACCCAAAACCACAGGAAGTAAGCAAGCTGTTGTACCGGTATTTGACAACACAGAAGATAATGCCGCAGTAACGACCATGATACCAAACATCAAGCTATTTTCGCCAGTGCCTGATACCTTAACAACGCCGTTACCAATTTTTTGGGCAAGGCCTGTATAGAACATAGCCGCACCGACGATGAACATACCTGCGAACAATACAACCGTGGAGTTAGATAAACCTGAGAATACTTGACTAGCTGGAATAAATCCCAAGATACCACAGGCAATTGCTCCACCCATGGCCGTAATAGCTAAAGGGATGAGTTCGGTAACAAATAATAAGGCGACAATTACTAATAAAACTAAACACTTAACTGCTTGTGACATAAACTACGCCTCCTCTTTTAAAACCTGTTCTTACAAGTTCTTTAATAAATCGAACAAAGGAACCTACGCCACGGCTATTCGTACGCATAACCGTCCAATCTGCATAACCTTCGCTCAACTTGAGGATTTTTCCTAAAGAGTATCACTCCTCATTAAAAATCGAGGCACGGTAGCGACCCGTTTTGATAACCCTGTAAGATTTACACCCTCATCTATAAAGATCAGCAATATGAAACCAACAAATATTATCAAGCTAGTCCAAGGCAGTGTAATGGATGCATGTCGTTGCTTTACTGTCCGCCTGGAATAGGAGTGACTTGCGACTAGGCTACCGGCCCAGTTGTAAGTCCTTGTTTTCTTTACGGTATCAATAATGAAGTTTTCTGTTACTGATCTTTATAGATGCAGGCATAAAACATTTTTTATCCCTTACCTCATCCGTTATGATTATCTCATTTTAAATTCACTTCGCAAGCATAAATAATAATTTCACATATTAGCCTTATAAATTTCAAATATATGCCGTATTTTTACAATTTATGTAATATTAATTACAAAAATCGCGTTTTTTTTCGTGTCTTTTTTATGTTGTTTTTGTGTTTTATCTGAAAACTTTGTTTTTATTTTTTCCCTCCCATACATTTGAATATCATGTACTATAAATAGGACTTCTTAAAACGTAAACACGAAAGTCATTATTCCTGTCACTAAAATAATTTAAAACTATTTTATAT
>Ga0183100_1000431_pt1 | contig 35359 bp, 28 predicted proteins | sample Biomet2_FD_127789 | JGI IMG/M metagenome (GOLD analysis project Ga0183100, IMG submission 127789) | Microbial communities from bioreactor (seeded with anoxic lake sediment) at LBNL, California, USA - Biofuel metagenome 2 | ecosystem: Engineered > Bioreactor > Anaerobic > Unclassified ... | reverse complement strand
TGACAAACGCATCGGTATTACAAATTCTACGTTTACTGATGTGCCATCTTGGGCACAATCAGATGTTGGCAATTTAGCTAGCGCCGGCGTTATTGCAGGTACTTCGGCAAATATTTTGTCTTCTGGTGCCAATGTAACCAAGGGTCAATTGACGGCTGTTATTCACCGTATATGGGCGCTTGAAGGCAACAATCTTAAAGATGATTTTTATAATACTGTCAACAAAAAGGTTTTGGATTCCAGTATTATTCCTCAAGGTGAAGCATCAAGTGATTCTTTTTCTTCTGTTGATAAAACGAATAGTGACCGTTTGAGCGGTATGGTTAATAAACTGTTGTCCGGAACTTATGTAACAGGAACCAAAGAGCAAAAAATTTCGGATTTTTATCGTAGTGTTGCCGATACGGACAGCCGCAATGCAGTTGGAGTTGCACCTATCTCTAAGTATTTAAATGCGATTGATAAAGTAGGCGATTTATCAGATTTATATGCCGTTCAATCGCAATTAAGTGAAGAAACGGGATTGTCTGGATTATTTGATTTTGGTTTAACGATAGATCCTAAAGATAGTTCGAAGTATATATTGTATTTCGGCGGCATTACACCGAATTTGCCAAAAGAATTTTATTCGGAGGATGCTGGGAAAAAGGCACTGTATTTAGACTATTTATCTAAGATTATGGTACTCAGCGGTGAAACTCAAGATAACGCAACCAAGGATGCCGATACTTATTTTAATCTCGAAAAGGAAATCGCGAAAAATGAGCTGTCAGCGCAGGATTCAAGTGACATAGATAAACTTTACAATATTTATACACCTGAACAAGTGCAAAAAATAATTCCTGCTATTTCTATTAGTAAAATGATTAAGGATTCTGGCTTTATGGTACCAGACAAAATATTAATTTCTGATGTTAAGGCAACTGAAACATTGGCAAACTACTATACTAACGAGCAGATTGCTATTCTAAAAACAGCTATGAAATATCATTTAGTCGAAAATTTGAGTGGAGCACTCAGTACAAACTTTCAGGAAGCTGCGACTAAGTTTAATAATCAATACTTAGGGATTGAGGGAGATACTACAGCGGAAACAAAAGCCATGAGAGTTACGCAAAGTGTTATGGATGATTATCTAGGCGATATGTTTGCCGAGCAATATTTTTCCAAGGAAGCAAAACAGGATGTTGAAACGATGACCAAAGAATTCATCACCATTTTTAAAGACCGTATTCAAAAACTTGATTGGATGAGTGATTCAACCAAGAAAATGGCCATTAAAAAGTTGGATCATATGGCGGTTAAAATCGGTTATCCTGATTCAGAGGGTTCTAATATGAATTATGTTGATATTAGCTATGAAAAGGGTGAGAATAGTTATTATAATAATGTTTGTGCCATTTCACGCTTTCATAGGGCTATTGAAGGCAAATTCCAGAATCGGGATGTTGATAAAACCTCATGGGGATTATCTGTCTACACGGTTAATGCTTGTTATAATCCTTCGATGAATGACATTACTTTCCCTGCAGGCATTCTGCAAGCACCATTTTATGATGTTAAGGCAAGTAAAGAACAGAATTTGGGTGGTATTGGCGTGATAATGGCTCATGAAATTACACATGCTTTTGATGATAATGGTGCCAAATATGATGAAAATGGAAATTTGTCTGATTGGTGGACAAAGGAAGATTATGCGAAATTTCAAGTCCTTTGCCAAAAAGCGGCGAATTTTTATGACGGTTATGAAGTGGCACCTGGCATAAAAACAAATGGGCAATTAACATTAAGTGAAAATATTGCGGATAATGGTGGTATGGCTTGTGCGTTAGATGCGATGGCTAAACTTACGAATCCTGATTATGAAAAGTTTTTTGAAAGTAATGCAAAAATGTGGTCTATGACATCTACGCGAGAGTATTTAACACTTCTCAGTCAAGTGGATGTACACAGTCCTAATAAAGCTCGTGTGAATCGGAACATTGTGAATTTCGATGAGTTTTATAAGACGTATGGCATTGCTGAGGGTGACGGAATGTATGTGGCTCCAGAAGATCGTATTAAAATTTGGTAAATAAGATTTTATAACGAAATTAAAGTATGCGCCAATTTTGAAATGAACCCGAAAAAATGCACATTACAAAAAAGCCCCCAACTGTAGGTAATAAAACTACGATTGGGGGTATTTGTATGTCTGGAAAAAAGGTATGAATATGTATTCAGCTAAAGTAAAAGCAAAAATAGTTGTGAATATCAAAATGGCTATTGTGTTAAAAGATTTAACATGAAATTAGTCGATATGTTATACAAATAATGTTGGATATGAAAATTATTGATGCCAGAGAATATGCTTCAAGTATAGAATGGAGGAGTGTTCTGAATGAAGGACCTAATAAAACCATCAAAATTAAATAAAGGTGATATGGTAGCAACAGTTAGTTTGTCTTGGGGTGGTGCAGGCGATAAGGATTTGTTATGGAGATATGAACAAGGAAAAAAACGATTGGAAGAAGTCTTTGGATTACATGTAATTGAAATGCCTCATACATTAATGGGGACAGAATATTTGTATGAACATCCAGAAAAACGTGCAGAGGATTTTATGCAGGCATTTGCTAATCCCGAAATAAAAGGAATCATCAGTTGTATTGGGGGTGAAGATACCATTCGTTTACTTCCATACATAGACTTTGATGTAATAAGAGATAACCCTAAAGTTTTTATTGGCTATTCCGACACAACAGTCAATCATTATATGTGTTATAAAGCGGGACTTTCAAGTTTTTATGGTGGGGCATTGCTTGTGGATTTTGCTGAAAATGTTGAAATGTCAGAATATACAGTAGAATGGATTAAACGTGTATTATTTTCAAAGGATATAATTGGGACGGTGCCTCAGTCTGATGAGTGGACATCTGAATTCATTCCATGGGAAATGGCTAATAAGGATAGGCGAAGAATATTTCAAAAAAATAATGGTTATCAATTATTACAAGGGAAAGGAAAGGTTCAAGGTCATTTGATAGGTGGGTGCATGAGTGTCCTCGAATTTATAAAAGGTACGGAACTTTTTCCCACATTGGATGACTTTAACGATAGCATTTTATTTTTGGAAACGAGTGAAGACACTCCTGCACCAGAGTTTGTTAGATGGTGGTTAAGAAATTATGGAGCAATGGGTATTTTCGATAGAATCCGTGGAATAGTGTTCGGAAAGCCATATCATGAAAAGTATATGGATGACTATAAACTAGAGATTGTAAAAGTGTTAAAGGAATATGATACATGCCATTTGCCAGTTTTATATAACATGAGTTTTGGACATTGTGAACCGAAATGCTGTATGCCATATGGTGCATTAGCGGAGATGGATTGTGATAATCTTACATTTTCTATTTTAGAATCGGGCTGTAACTAAGGGGATTTATCAATGGTGTACCCTATGATGGGTTATGGGTATTTTCCCCACACTGTAACACATTTATTGTAATCCTCATACAATTAATAGGTTTTAATTTATGATTGACAATTTTGAATTTCTATGCTAAAATTTGGTTATTCTATGATTGAAAGGATGGTTTTCATGTCGTATAGCTCTGTATTAGGTGATTGTGCTTAAGCACACAACTGAATAGTTGGAAAGGTAACATGTTGGCAGATTGTATCTGTCTATTTAAGTGTGCCTTGACTGCCTTACAGAGAATACTTTCATTTAACCATCATGTATATTAGCTATACGTTTTTGCGTATGGGTTAGTTTATTATGTGAGCGTAATGGGGTTATCCATTACGCTCTTTTTGGTTTTATATGTCCGCAGGAGTATTCTATCCATTTCCTTTTGGAAATTAAGGTTGAGTACGCCTGCGGACAATTTTTATTTTAAGGAGAAAACAGAATGAATACGAGTAACACTTTAGAATATAACAAGATTTTAGAAATGCTTTGCGGGCATGCCATGTCTGAACAAGCAAAGCAGGAACTTTCAGAACTGCAACCATTCCTTAGTGAACGAGAGGCAAAGGCAAAAATGCAGGAAACAACCGAGGCAAGAAAAATTCTTGATAGCTTAGGCAATCCTCCGCTTTCACCAATGAAAGAAATTAAAAAAATCATGACGCTTATAGAAAAAGGCTCCATGCTCCTACCTGAACAATTCACAAGTATGGCACAGTTTATTTCTTCTTGTAGGCGAATTAAGGCTTATCTAAAAAAAGCGGAGATGTTGGACGTTGGGATAGCCTTTTACGGTTCTTCCATGAATGATTTGAGTGCTCTTTTTGATGAAATCGAACGGTCAATCCGCAATGATATGGTTGACAGTTCTGCATCATCAGCGCTTAAAGATATTCGTAGAAAGATTGAAAATACAAATGGGCAAGTGAAGTCAAAACTTGACAGTATTCTTAGAAGCAAAAAGGAATATTTCTCCGATGGATATGCGGTGATGCGTAACGGGCATTTCGTTATTCCTGTGAAAAGAGAGTATAAAAATCAGATAAGCGGTACTGTAATCGATACATCGGCAACAGGCTCGACCTATTTCATGGAGCCTACTGCTGTTTCGAAATTGCAGAATGAAGTGGCAATGTTAAGGGTTGCAGAAGAAAACGAAGTGCGCAAAATTCTATACACGCTGACCGCACTTGTAGACGAAAATTCAACAGCTATCCATTTGAATATGGAAGCGATGGAAATCTTAGATATTGTCTTTGCCAAAGCTAAATTAAGTTCGGAAATGCACGCCATTTCCGTTCCTATCACAACTAACCGCAAAATTAAAATCATGAACGGTAGACATCCTTTGTTGAAAAAGGACTCATGTGTTCCGCTTGATTTTGAAATCGGTAATGGTGTAAACGGTGTGATTATCACAGGTCCCAATACAGGCGGAAAGACTGTTGCGCTTAAAACGGTAGGGTTAATTTCGCTTATGGCGCAAAGTGGACTTCATGTTCCTGTGGGCGTGGGTAGTGAGCTATGTATGAATAATCTTGTCCTTTGTGACATTGGCGATGGGCAAAGTATAACCGAGAATTTATCGACGTTTTCAGCTCATATCACCAATATCATTGATATTCTTAATACAGCGAATAACGAAAGCCTCGTCCTTCTAGACGAGCTAGGCTCTGGTACAGACCCTGCTGAGGGGATGGGAATTGCTATTGCTGTATTAGAAGAATTGAGGGTGAAAAATTGCTTGTTTATCGCAACCACCCACTATCCTGAAGTGAAGGATTTTGCCACGAATGCTGATGGAATCATTAACGCAAAAATGGCATTCGACAGAGAAAGCCTAAAACCATTATACAAGCTTGAAATTGGTGAGGCGGGAGAAAGCTGTGCCTTGTATATCGCAAAACGGTTAGGATTACCTCAAAAAATGATTGAACGTGCCTACCATGAGGCTTATTGTAAGGGGGAACTTCGTAATATCACTGAAACTTCTGGCTTGTCTGAAATTAGTACAGAAGAACAAGCGAAAATACCGGCACCTAAAATTGAAATCTCAAAGCCACAAAAATCTGTAAACACGCGCAGCAGTAAATTTTGCATCGGTGATAGCGTTATCGTTTATCCGCAGAAAAATATGGGTATCGTCTATCAAAAAGCAAATGCGATGGGTGAAATTGGTGTTCAAATTCAAGGTAAAAAACAGCTCATCAATCACAAAAGAATACAACTAAAAGTTGCGGCAACCGAGCTTTATCCCGATGATTATGATTTCTCGATTGTCTTTGATAGCGTGGAAAACCGCAAGGCAAGACATCAAATGGATAGAAAATATCAGCCGAATTTGGAAATCAAGTTGGAGGATGAAAAATGATAATAGAAACGAATAACTTAACAAAAGAGTTCAAATATTTTGAGAAACCTGAGGGATTAAAAGGCTCGGTTCAATCACTTTTCAAGCGAGAAACAAAAATTAAAACAGCGCTTTCAGATTTTACTTTTTCTGCCCACGAAGGTGAATTTATCGGACTTATGGGTGCAAATGGGGCAGGAAAAACCACTCTTTTTAAAATGTTAACAGGAATTATTCACCCAACTAGTGGAGATGTTTCAGTAAGTGGCTATATACCAGCAAAAGGAGAAGTGGCTTTTAAAAAAAGCTTTGCTGTGGTTATGGGACAAAAATCACAACTGTGGTGGGATTTGCCCGCTAGTGATTCTCTACTTTTGAACAAGGCAATCTATGAGATTCCAGACAAGCAGTATCGTGATAACGTAAAATATTTTGTAAAACTTTTTGATGCCCAGAAATATTTATCGGTCCCTGTAAGGAAGCTATCGCTTGGTGAACGCATGAAATTTGAACTCATTAATTCACTGCTGCACGCACCGAAAATTTTATTTCTCGATGAGCCGACTATTGGCTTGGATGCTGTTGCTCAGCGCCAGATTCGTGAAATGCTGAAAACAGCAGGCCGAGAAAGGGGAATAACAATGCTATTAACCTCCCACTACACGGAGGATTTGTTGGAGCTTACAAAACGTTGTATCGTTCTTCGCAGTGGGCAAAAAATATATGATGGCGACATGAATCATCTGCTCTCACAATACACCACCGATAGCACGATTCACATTGAATTTTCAACCCAAAAGACTTTGCCCACTATACCACATATAAATATTGAACAGCAAAACGGATATGTTTTTTCAATCCGTACACCACAAGATAAGATTAGCATAGTCTTGCAAGAGTTGCTGTCACTCGGTGATGTTAATGACCTGACTGTTTCAGATGATGATGTTACACTATTGGTTGAGCGAGTTTTCAAGGATGAGGTGCTTTGTCAATGAAAAAATATGTACAGATTATGAGTCTTGAATGGAAAAATGCCATTATTTATCGTACGGATACGGCTTTATCCGCATTATTTAGCGTCTTTACAGTCGTTCTTGCGTATCTTTTGTGGAGTGCCGTATTCGGAAGTCGTGAGATTGTGGATGGTTTTACCCTGCCCCAAATGGTGACATACTACTTGCTGTCAAAAATTGTTTCGCCATTTTCCCAAGGCGGCGGTATCCAGAATGAATTTTCTGATGAAATAAAAAGTGGCGCCTATTCAAAATATATCGTGAAGCCGATTTCTCCACTCGGCTATTTTGTTTTTGCAAGTTTTGCAAGAATGATTTTACCAGTTTTACTAAATACAATTGTTATGGCAATTGCCATGATAAGTTTCCCTCAATACTTCTTAGCATTACATCCTGCTATCATTATCACGGCTATTCCTGTTTTGCTTTTAAGTGGAATTTTAAGTATGCTTATTGACTATTTAATTGCTATGTCAACTTTTAAATTAACGGATATTAGCTTTATCTATATTTTAAAAAATATATTCACCATGCTTTTGTCAGGGGGGTTAATTCCACTCAATATGTTGCTTGGTGACAAAATTGCCATGTGGTCACCATTCTCCTACATCATTTATTATCCTGTCATGTTATGTATGGGCAAGACAAACATTTCCATTTTTACGGCTATTGGTGTTATATCTGTTTGGATAGCCATTCTAATACTCGTTGCACGATTCGTGCAACACCTGGCGCCAAAGGCTTTTGAGGGGGTTGGCATATGAAAAACATACGACATACATTTAACGTTATTTTAACTTTAGCAAAAATGCAAGTATCGAAGTCAATGATATATCGTTACAGCTTTTGGGGAGCTTTTTTATGTGATACTTCTATGTTTTTAATTCAACTTTTGATTTTTAAGGTAATTGCTCAAGATGGTCATATTGGCAGTTGGAATGTTTATCACTTAACTGTTTTTATAGGAACATATATGGCTCTCGATGGATTGTATATGGCAACCTATTTCTTTGGGCTTATTGAATTGCCATGGAAAATTCGGTCGGGCAACTTGGATTTAATCATTATCAAGCCAGTAAGCACACTTTTTTATGCCGCCTTTAGCAGCTTGAATCTAGGTAGTATCTTGCAATTTATTACTGGACTGATTGTCGTTTTTTATGGTGCAGTTAAGCTTCATGTTTTTTATGTTCCCCATATCATTCAGTTTATAATTATATTTACATTGATGTATGTCTTAATGTTTTTGCTGATGCTTTGCATACGATGTCTATCTTTTTGGATGACGAAAATTAATTCATTCGCTATGCTGGAGGATACCCTGATAGACTTTTCATTTAAGTTACCTTCACCTGCCATTCGTGGGGGGTGGAGAATTGTGTTATTTGCCGTATTACCTTATGGACTAATGGCAAATATGCCGTCAGAGGCTATATTTGGGGAATTCAGCATCCGCAAATGGTGCTTGTGTATCGGGGTGGTGGCTTTCTTTTCGTTACTAGCATTTGTTCTATGGAAGTTTGGAAGGTGCCATTATGATAGTGCCAGTAGTTAATAAAAAGTGCCAATCCTATATGGATTGGCACTTTTTATCATTTCACACTTTTATTTGCCTAGTCGCTTACATCCGGATTTACTAGTAGCAATGGCAGTATTAGCAGTGGAAGCATTTGCTGCATTTTCGCCGCAGGTTGAGCATACGTCTTGGTTCGTTGCTTCTTCACATGTGACAGACGGTTCGCCGACAAAAGTTCTAGCACCGAATTGTACAGGAACAGCTACACAAATTTCTTGTGTCATCGTAAACTGACAGTTTCCGTTTACTGTTCCGCTAGTACATATATTTGTACCTGGAGTTATTATTGTTTCGCCACAACAATGGGTGATAGGGGTTCCAGGAATGGCAAACGGCGGCAGCAGCTTATTGGTTCTAAACTATCGGGAATATTTGGTTTATTTGAGCAATCAGCCATAAGCATTTTTCCTCCCTCATTCCTTTTATTAACAGTGTGTGTATGGAAACTTGCTCCAGTTACAAAAATTAAGATGAAAAAAGGAAGACGTTGATTTTTTAAATAAAGGATGTATAATAGAATTATAGGAAAAGCATACTTATATTGACCGAGCAAGGCAAATAAAAAGCTGCCTTTCGACGGATGTTTTGCTAATCGAAAAGCAGCTGATATTCTATGTTTTTATATTGTCCAAAATGGATATCGACATGAAATAAGGAGCAATTTTAATGATAGAGTGGATAAAATCAAAATTTCAGTTAAAAACAAATTCCACCGATGAAACGGAATATGAAAATTGTATTGGTGATTTAGTTCAAAATGACGTTGCCTGTTCAATGGAGCATTTTATACAACATAGTGATATAAGTTGTTTAGAGCATTGCCTTTATGTGTCCTATAATAGTTTTCGAATATGCAAAAAACTGGGGCTTGATTATCGCTCAGCAGCCAGAGGGGGCCTGTTACATGACCTGTTTCTGTATGATTGGCATGTAACAAAACCGGCAGAGGGACTACATGGATTTGTTCACCCCTACATCGCTCTTGAAAATGCAAACAAACATTTTGATCTGAATAGTAGAGAACAGGATATTATTGTGAAACATATGTGGCCCATGACTCTGGTTTTTCCAAAATATAAAGAGTCTTTTGTTGTTTGTATGGTAGACAAATATTGTGCATCCATGGAGATTGTGAAATTTGGAAATCGAAAAAAAGTACTCAAGTTAAAAGAACTATTTGAAGGGTAAGTTTATTCGTTATTTTATGGCATGTAGGATGTTAAAAATCAGTTCCATGTCGCCTATTTCTTTTTCAGGAGTGGAGACGATATCACCATTATAGAAGTTTAATAGCTCGTTGTAATACCCTCGTGATGGTGTATAGGTTTTTTGCTCGCTTGTGCCGTTCTGATAGTTTATCTGAATGGTACCACATTCTTTGTTTTCTAAATAAATTTCTCCTAGTGTACCAAAAATTCTGAGCCCAACGGGTGGCTTTTGAAATTCTGTCCCTTTTGAATCATAAGAATAGAGTCCTACGACACTGTTTTGAAATTTCAATAACGCGTTAATGGCGCGGTAAGGGCAATAGGGTTCATCTTGTTCTCTTCCAAAAGCATGGACAGTTTCTACATCGCCAAATAAGAAACGCATGAGTGCGATGTCATGAATGCCGCCGTCTAAAAAGATGCCGCCTTCAAAATTGGGGTGTTGTCGCCACTCTTTCGCACCAAATGTATCGCTTGTCATATCATTTTCAAAATCTGCTCCTGTATTTAACATAAAATACATCACTTCGCCGATTTGACCACCTGCTATGACAGATTTTATCATGTTAAATCCATCATCGTAACGGAAGTTTTCTGCTACCATCATTTTTTGATTCGTTCTGTTTTTAAGCTCAATTAATTCTTTGGCACCTTCTAAGGTAGCCGCCAATGGCTTTTCGGCAATTAGTTGTTTATTCGCCATAAGCACATCTTTTGCTACTTCAAAATTTTCCGAAATAGGTACTAAAACGTCGACAGCATCGATGTCGGAGCGTTTTAGCATTTCCTTATAATCGCCATAAATTTGGTCCGGTTGTAGATGAATGGACTGGGCAAACCCCTCGGCTTTATCAATGGTTTTGTTGCACACAGCCACGATTTCATACTTGTCCGCTAATTCTTTTAATGCCGGATAATGCAGCCTGTCCCAAGCAAATCCTATGCCGATGACACCTAATCTAATTTTGTTATCCATCATATTCTCCTTTTTATCCTCTATTACTCGCATTTTTCAAGAAACTGTTCTATGTTTTTCTGCTCTTTGTCAAGGTCACCATGAAGTCGTCCCATTCTGTCACATAACCCTAAAAGTGCAACTTCGTGCACGTTGGTATGGCGTTTCATAGTCTCAATATCAGCGAAGGGCAGATTGTTTACCACAAAAAGGATTTGCATATGCCACCTGATGAGTGCCGTTACGGCATTGATAAAATCATTGTCCGTTGTAAAATGTTCGAGAAATTCTCTGGCAAGTTTTTCTCCGACCTTGTCATGGTCGTAGGATGTTATCTTGCCATTTTTGTTTTTCGTTGTGGAGGGCTTTCCTATGTCGTGAAGTAGAGCCGCCCACATAAAAATGTGGGCGTCTTTACTTTTATTTTTGATTTTGGCAGCTTCATTGATAACCAGCATCGTATGATTCCAAACATTCCCCTCGGGGTGATGTTTCGGCGATTGCTCGGTTTTTTTAAGCATGTTTAGCATGCTAAATGGCTGCTCTATAAATACCGCCTCTTGTGAAATATGGTTTATAAATTGAGAGGGAATTTCATCATGCAATAAATGCTTATTTATATCCAAATATAATTCGGTTGTGTTCATTTTTTATTGTTGTCGGTGGTGTCACGAAGTCCCGATACGGCTCTGGCGCTTTCGGCTTGCGGATCATGTTTTATGTTTTTGCTTTGGAATGCTTTGTCACTATTTTTGTTTTGTGCGCTCTTCTTTTTATGATCATTACTCATTTTTTCAAGTCTCCTTTCTTTATCCTTTTCGTCTCGTGTTAGGGCCTAACGCTCCTTTTTTTGCGTTATGGCTCTGGTTTTGGTTTTGGTCAATTAATGGACTGATAGGGGTTTCCATTGGTTCGTTCATCGCCATAGCAATTTCGGATTCCTTTTTCGTCGATTTTTTTGCTTTTGACATATTCATCACCTCAATTTTAGTTTTTCACTGATGGGAATTATTATACGATATTTTAGTAGATAGCATAAAAAAGCTACGTGACTATGAACCTCACCCAAAAGGGTGCAGTTTTTCTATCACGTAGCTTTTTTGACTTGATTAAAATTTATCCGAGGATTTTCTTTAAATCATCGTCGGGCGTTGAAATTGGCGTTAAGGCAAATTTCTCGACCAATATATTTAACACACTAGGAGAAATGAAAGCTGGCAATGTTGGTCCAATATAAATATTTTTAATGCCTAAATAAAGCAGAGTTAGCAAAATGCAAACCGCTTTTTGCTCGTACCATGAAAGAATCATGGACAATGGTAATTCGTTGACGCCGCATCCAAATGCTTCTGATAGAGCGATGGCTACTTTAATGGCACTATAAGCATCGTTGCACTGCCCCATATCCATGAGTCGCGGTAGCCCGTTGATTTCGCCAAAGTCTATATCATTGAAACGATATTTACCACACGCTAACGTAAGAATGATGGAATCTTTCGGTGTTTTCTGTGCAAACTCGGTGTAATAATTACGTCCCGGCTTCGCTCCGTCACAACCGCCTATTAAAAAGAAATGACGAATGTTTCCTGCTTTGACTTCTTCTATCACTTTATCAGCAACCGATAAAACAGTTCCATGACCAAAACCGGTTTTAACGGTTGTACCACCATTAATTCCTGTCATTTGGTGATTCTCTGGATAACCGCCCAATTCTAAAGCTTTTTTGATTACCGAGGAAAAGTCTTTGTTTTCATCAATATGCACCATATCGGGATATGCCACGACAGCAGTGGTGAAAATACGGTCACGGTAGTTGTCTTTTACAGGCATGATACAGTTGGTTGTAAAGAGAACAGGGGCGGGAATATCGATGAATTCTTTTTGCTGATTTTGCCATGCCGTTCCAAAATTGCCTTTTAAATGAGGGTAGGATTTTAGTTTAGGATAAGCATGCGCTGGTAACATTTCGCCATGTGTATAAATGTTGACTCCTTTATCTTTGGTTTGTTCCAATAACATGTATAAGTCGTGCAAATCATGGCCGCTGACGACGATGAACGGTCCTTTTTCAATGCTGAGCGGTACGGTTGTTGGAACTGGCGTGCCATAGGTTTCAGTATTGGCCTTATCTAAAAGCTCCATGCACGTAAGATTCACTTTGCCTGTTTCCATGACGATGGACAGGAGAGTAGCGGCATCTAGATTTTCGCTAATGGCAGAAAGACCCTTATAAAAGAAATCATTCACTTCCTCACTGGTATAACCGAGCAGCAGAGCATGATACGCATAGGCGGCCATACCGCGCATCCCAAAAAGAATCAGTGATTTTAGGGAGCGGACATCTTCGTTTTCGCTCCAAAGCTTGGTCATATCATAATCTTCGATTGAATCACTGCTGTTCGATAGTAAGGCGGATGTTTCGTGGTGAACATTTTCGATTTGGCGGTGAATAGCTTCATCATCAAAGTTTACATTTGTAATGGTGGTAAATAAACCTTCTAATATAGCCCGATGCGTTGCATCTGTCGGTTGATGGTTTTTGACCGCGCACGCAAGACCGATAAGCGCGCCGGTTAAGTTATCCTGAAAATGGGCGGTGTCTGCTTGTTTGCCGCATACACCAGCTTTTCCAGTACATCCTTTACTGCCGGCTGTTTGCTCGCATTGAAAACAAAACATGTTTGACATAAAAATTACCTCCGTTTTTATCGTTAAATTTTAAACCCAAGACTTGCAATTTGAATTGGCGAATATTCTTATTTTGATTCATTTTCCCCAATTCTTGCTGTCTTCATACTACTATATAATGCTCCTGTATTCCGTTGCGGATGCAACAAAAAACATAAGTTTTATTGGAAAATTGATTTTTTCTAAAAAGTGCCATGAAAACAAGGCTAAGGTAAAATAAATTTGATAAAACTGAGTCTGTATGATGGCAGTTTCCAGTTTTCATGTTATAATAGGGTATAGAAAATAGTGAATCTTGCAAAAGATGACTGGCGTAGTTGATGAAGGGATGAGAACGGTGAAGAAATTCATTTATTTAGATAATGCGGCAACAACGAAAACAGCCCCAGAAGTTATCGATGCGATGTTGCCATATATGTCGGAAAATTTCGGGAATCCATCTAGCGTGTACACCTTTGCTTCTCTTAGCAAACAGGCAATCGGCGAGGCCAGAAATAGAATTGCTCAAGTGTTAGGCGCACAGGAGAACGAAATTTATTTTACGGCTGGGGGGAGCGAAGCCGACAATTGGGCCTTGCAGGCCACAGCGGAAACTTATGGGGGTAAAGGGAACCATATCATTACCACGAAAATCGAACATCATGCGGTTCTCCATACTTGCGAATACCTAGAGAGTAAAGGATTTGATGTGACGTATTTAGGTGTCAATCAAAATGGATTAATCGATTTTGAAGAACTGGAAAGCGCTATCAGACCGACGACGATTTTGATTTCGGTAATGACGGCTAACAATGAAATTGGTACGATTGAGCCTATTCGGGAAATCGGGAAAATTGCCCATAAACACAACATTTTGTTTCACACCGATGCGGTTCAAGCTTTTGGACAACTTCCCATCTCTGTGGACGATTGTCATATTGATCTGTTAAGTGCCAGCGGTCATAAAATAAATGGACCAAAAGGCGTTGGATTTTTATATATTCGCAATGGCGTAAAAATGCACTCGTTAATCTATGGCGGTGGGCAAGAGCGAAAAAGACGCGCCGGAACGGAAAATGTACCGGGAATTGTGGGTTTTGGAAAAGCGGCAGAGCGCGCCATGGATACCATAGGAAATCGAATACAAGGGGAAATAAAACTCCGTGATTATTTGATGGAAAAAATTTTGGCGGAAATTCCATATACGAAATTGAATGGTGACAAAACAAACAGACTTCCCAATAATGTCAATGTCAGTTTTGGGTTTGTAGAGGGCGAGTCTCTTCTTATTATGCTGGACATGGAGGGGATTTGCGCATCTAGTGGATCGGCGTGTGCCTCCGGATCGTTAGATCCTTCGCATGTGCTGCTTGCCGTTGGGCTTAGCGAGGAAATGGCTAGGGGCTCTCTTCGATTAACCTTGAGTGAAGAGACGACAAAAGATGACATTGATTATGTCGTGGAAACGTTGAAGAAAATTGTGGAGAGACTACGAAGCAGGTCTCAATCCTATCAGAATTTTATCAAGCAATGAGTGAACAGATTTAGGAGGACTTTAAATGGAAAAGAAAAAAGTAGTAGTGGGTATGTCTGGAGGCGTGGATTCGTCCGTTGCCGCCTATTTATTAAAAAAAGCAGGATATGATGTCATAGGTGTTACCATGCAAATTTGGCAAGACGAAGATGAGATTACCCAGCAGGAGCATGGCGGTTGTTGCGGACTTAGCGCTGTCGATGATGCGAGAGCGGTTGCGCAGCAATTAGAGATACCCTACTATGTGATGAATTTTAAGAATGAATTTCAAGATAAAGTAATCAACTACTTTATCAAAGAATATTTAGAGGGGAGAACGCCCAATCCTTGCATTGCGTGTAACCGTTATGTCAAGTGGGAGTCTCTGCTGGAGCGAAGCCTCGATATTGGTGCGGATTTCATCGCAACGGGGCACTATGCCCGCATTGAAAAACTTTCAAATGGTCGATATGCTCTTAGAAAATCGGCAACCGATGCAAAAGATCAGACCTATGCGCTCTATAACTTGACGCAAGATCAATTGTCACGTACCCTAATGCCGGTTGGTGAATACACCAAAGATGAAATTCGCAAGGTAGCCGATGAGATTAATCTTCGGGTGGCGCACAAACCGGATAGTCAGGAGATTTGTTTCGTACCAGATAATGATTATGCGAAGTTCATTGAGGAAAACACTTCAAAGAAAATGGTGCCTGGCAATTTCGTGAATACCAAAGGAGAGATAATCGGCAGACATCAAGGGATTACCCACTATACCGTGGGGCAAAGAAAAGGGTTAAACCTTGCTATGGGTCATCCTGTTTTTGTGGTAGAAATCCGCCCTGAGACGAACGAAGTCGTGATTGGGGAAAATGAGGACGTGTTTGCCAGCCAACTTTATGCAAATAACCTGAATTTTATGGCTATCGAAAATTTGGAGGGTGAAAAGGAAGTGACCGCTAAAATTCGCTATAATCATGCGGGGTCGAAATGCACCATTCAAAAAGTGGGCGAGGACAAAATTTATTGTAAATTCCAAGAACTCCAACGAGCGATTACGCCTGGACAGGCAGTTGTTTTCTATGATGGGGATTATGTATTAGGTGGCGGCACAATTTTATAATGAGCGGAACAAATCACAGCGGGAGGGTATAGGGCATGGCAAAGAGTACGAATCAGAAACTAAAAATTCTATATTTGATGAAAATTCTACTCGATAGGACAGATGAAGAACATCGCATGTCTTTGAAAGAGATTATCGCCTCTCTCGGTGAGTATGATATAGCGGCTGAAAGGAAAAGTGTCTATGATGATATGGAGGCTTTAAAAGCCTATGGTGTGGACATCGAGGGCGCAAAAGACAAAACAGGATATGGCTATTATGTGAATAGTCGTTTGTTTGAGATGCCAGAGCTTAAACTTTTGGTGGATGTTGTGCAGTCTTCAAAATTCATCACCTATAAGAAAAGTGAACAGCTGATTAAAAAAGTAGAATCTTTAGCCAGCAATCATGATGCACATTTGTTACAGCGTCAGGTTTATGTCAGCAAGCGCATTAAAACAATGAACGAGAGTATTTATTATAATGTCGATAAGATTCATACAGCCATTTCGGAAGGCAAAAAGATAAGTTTCCTCTATTTTGAATGGCAAGTTAATTTTGAGGGAAAAGAGAAAATAAAAAAGAATTATAAAAAAGCGGGTGCACGGTATCTCATAAGCCCGTGGTCACTCACTTGGGACAATGAAAATTATTATATGATTGGGTTTGATTCTGAATCCGACTGCATTAAACACTATCGGGTGGACAAAATGTTGGAGATTAGGGTAGAAGATGCTTTGCGAGATGGGCGGGAAACGTTTGAAAAGTTAGATATGGCTGCTTATTCTCAGAAAGTGTTTGGCATGTTTGGCGGCATCGAGGAAATGGTGTCTTTAAAATTTGCAAATCATCTGATTGGTGTCGTAATGGATCGATTTGGAGCGGATGTGTTTTTGCGAAAAGAAGATACCCATCATTTCGTTGTCACAGCAAAAGTGGAAAATAGTCCGCAGTTTTTAGCATGGGTGTTTGCGCTAGGAGCGGGTGTGGAAATTCTATCGCCAATAAATGTGAAACAAGATTTTATACATATGATCGAGAGTGCTAAAAAATTGTATGAATAATAAAAAAGGCTGAACATCCTATGATGTTCAGCCTTAATATTCTCTAGAATAATCGGAAAATTATGAGTATTTTCGAACGATGTTGTGCATGTCGTCCCATTTACTTTCCATATCCGCCACCAACTTTAATTGGGTGCGTGCGCGGTCTAAATTTTGTCCATCATAATGGATACGGAAATAGTTATCGCCGTCTAAATAATCACCTAAAAAACGCATGCCACATTCTAATGTCATGAGTTTAGCACCGGTAGGCAAGTGTTCTTTCTCTAAATCGGTCATCGAATCGCCGGCCATTTCTAAAAATCCTTCTGTATAGGCTTCAAATAAATCTAAATTCATGTAAACGGAATCTAAATCTTTCTCGTCTTCTGTGGCACTGCTGGCACCAAAACGAATGGAATCACCATAGTCGTACAAAGATAGTCCCGGCATAACCGTATCCAAATCAATGACACAAACGGTTTTTCCAGTTTTTGCATCTAATAATACATTGTTCAATTTCGTATCATTATGCGTGACGCGAAGAGGCAATTTATTCTCTTCTAATAAATCTACCAAAATAGAGGTATCTTTTTCGTGCTTCATGACAAAATCGATCTCTGGTTTGACATATTGTGCACGATTATTCTTATCATCCTTTACCGCTTTCACAAAATCGGCAAAGCGAGATTTTGTATCGTGAAAGTGGGGGATGGTTTCGTGCAATGTCTCGGCTGGGTAGTCACATAAAAGGCGCTGGAAATTGCCAAATGCGCGGGCGGATTCAGCAAAAATTTCCGGGTTTTCTGCCATTTGACAAGACATCGTATTCTCTATAAACGGGAATACGCGCCAGAAATCTCCACGACTGTCTATGTAATATTTATTTCCTTCTTTAGTAGGAATCAAAGTCAGGGTTTCTCTTTCGGGACAGCCCCCTGCTTTTTTGATTTTTTTTGCAAGAAAATCAGTGACATTGGACATGTTTTCCATAACGGCGCTTGGGTTATTAAATACATGGGTATTGATTCGTTGCAAAATATAATGCTCATTGTGATGAGTTATATAGAATGTATCATTGATATGACCATTTCCATAATGATTTGGTACATCCTTTTCGGCTTTAAAACCATATTGACTAGCAACTTCCGAAAAAACATCGGCGGTAATCGGTTGCATTTGTTATCCCCCTCTGATAATTGACAAGCACCAATGACCTGTCAAAAAATTTCCTCATTAATCTATTATAGTTCATTTTTGTATGTTTGACAAGAAGTTTTTCATAAATCACAAAAATCCCCATTTTCTTTTAAATGGGGATTTTTGTTAGCTAATGTTATCTACTGCATGAGTTCACAAATTTGGTTAGAAAAAGCAACGGGATCTTCAATCGGCATACCTTCCATGAGGAGCGCTTGTGAATAGAGCAGATTGGTATAGGTTTTAATTTTATCCTTATCGTCAGAAATGAGACCTTTCATTTTAGCGAATACAGGATGATTAGCATTTAACTCCAAAACAAGTTCAGCTTTGACTTTTTGGTCGTTTGGCATAGCATTTAGCACTTTTTCCATTTCTAGTGATAAGGTGCCTTTGCTCGACAGGCAAACAGGATGCGATTTTAAACGATTGGATAATACCACCCCGGTTACTTTATCGCCCAAAACTTCTTTCATAAGCCCAAGCAAATCTTTGTTTTCTTCAGATTGCTTTTTAGCTTGTTCTTTTTCTTCTTCACTTTCGATATCTATATCTTCGCTAGAAGCGTTTTTAAATTCTTTTTCTTTGTAGGAGCGGAGCATTGTCATAGCAAATTCATCAATATCCTCTGTTAAATAGAGAATTTCAAATCCTTTATCTTTTAACATTTCAATCTGTGGCAAATGTTCGATGCGCTCTATGCTTTCGCCACTCATATAATAGATGTGTTTTTGGTCTTCTTTCATACGGGACACATATTCATCTAAGGTAACGTATTTTTTCTCGGATGATGAGTAGAACAGTAATAAATCCTGTAAAACATCTTTATGCATACCGAAATCACTATAGACACCATATTTGATTTGGCGACCAAAATCCTTCCAGAATTTTTCGTAGGTTTCGCGGTCTTCTTTTAACATGCCGAGAAGTTCACTTTTGATTTTCTTTTCTATGTGATTCGCGATGGCTTTTAATTGCCTGTCATGCTGTAACATCTCACGAGAGATATTAAGGCTCAAATCTTGCGAATCAACCAGACCTTTGACAAAACTAAAGTAGTCAGGAAGCAAATCGGCGCATTTTTCCATAATCACAACGCCGCTGGCATAGAGTTGCAGTCCTTTTTCAAAATCGCGCGTATAGTAATCATATGGCATATGTCCAGGGATGAACAAAAGGGCATTATAGGTGGCAGCGCCTTCGATATTACTGCTAATGACGCGAGCTGGTGCTTCGTAATCCATGAATTTTTCTTGATAAAAGGCGTTGTATTCATCTTGCGTCACTTCGCTTTTTTTCTTCTTCCAAAGCGGAACCATGCTGTTAAACGTTTCATCTTCTGTATAGGTTTCATATTCATCTTTTTCATCGTCTTTTTTGTCGGCATCTGCCTTTTCTATTTTGCGGGACTTTTCCATTTCCATCATAATAGGGTAACGAATATAGTCGCTGTATTTTTTCACAATTTGTTTGATATGCGAAGCATCTAAATATTCATCATATTGATCCTCATCAGTGTTCGCTTTAATCGTTAACACGACATCTGTTCCATAGGATGCTTTTTCACATGACTTCATGGTATAGCCATCAATGCCGTCGGATTCCCAGCACCATGCTTCATCCGTGCCATATACTCTGCTGATTACTTTGACATGGCTACTTACCATGAACGCGCTATAAAAACCGACACCGAACTGGCCAATGATGTCAATATCATTCTTTTTATCATCATTTTCCTTTTTAAAGGATAGAGAACCGCTTTTTGCAATCGTACCCAAATTGTTTTCGAGTTCATCTTCGGTCATGCCGCATCCATTATCGGAAACGATTAATGTACGGGATTCTTTATCGCACGTGATACGAATAGAAAAATCAGATCGCGATAATGAGGAGATGTTTTCTGTTAAAGAGCGATAATATAATTTGTCAATGGCATCACTTGCATTGGAAATGAGCTCCCTAAGAAAAATCTCTCGGTGCGTATAGATAGAATTAATCATTAAATCCATTAAACGTTTGGATTCAGTTTTAAATTGTTTTTTACTCATTAGTATCACCTCAGAAAAAATTTGTTAGCACTCTTCATGTATGAGTGCTAACAATATGATAGTACATCTTTCTGAAAAAATCAAGGGAATTACGAGAATTTTTGATAAATTCACAAATATTTCATAAATCTATTATAAAAATGGCAATAAAAATCCCCGATGAAATTCATCGGGGATTTTGCTATCCTTACGGATAGCGAATATAATTTTAATGGAGAAATTAAAATTAATTATTTACCGTAATAACATTTTAAATAGATTGCTTTCATTTCACTCATGAGCGGATATCTTGGATTAGCGCCTGTGCACTGATCATCGAATGCCATTTCAACCATGTCGTCTAATTGATCTAAGAATTTCTTCTCATCAATGCCAGCTTCTTTGATAGAAGTTGGGATATGAATGGTTGTCTTTAAGTCTTCGATAGCTTTAATTAAGTTATCTACTTTTTCTTGATCGGTTTTACCACCAAGACCTAATGCATCAGCAATTTCAGCATATCGAGCTAAAGTATGCGGATATTTGTATTGTGGGAAAGTACCCATCTTAGTTGGAACTTCAGCAGCATTGTATTTAATGATCTCAGTAATTAAGAGTGCGTTTGCAACACCATGTTGTAAGTGGTGGAAAGCACCTAATTTATGAGCCATAGAGTGGCAAACACCTAAGAAAGAATTAGCAAATGCCATACCGGCCATAGTAGAAGCGTTAGCCATAGCTTCTCTAGCTTCTGGATCTTTTGCACCATTTTCATAGGCGCTTGGGAGATATTTAAAGATTAATTTCAATGCTTGAAGAGCAATACCATCAGTAAAGTCAGTTGCCATCATAGAAGCATAGGCTTCGACAGCATGGGTAACGGCATCAATACCAGAAGAAGCGGTTAAACCTTTAGGCTGATGCATCATTAAGTCGGCATCAACGATAGCGATGTTCGGGAGAAGCTCATAGTCAGCCAAAGCATATTTGTTACCAACTGTTTCATCAGTAATGATAGCAAATGGTGTTACTTCTGAACCAGTACCAGAAGAAGTTGGAACAGCGATGAATAATGCTTTTTCGCCCATTTTCGGGAATGTGTATACACGTTTTCTAATATCCATAAAGCGCATAGCAAGGTCAGCAAAATCTACATCTGGATGCTCATACATTACCCACATGATTTTACCAGCATCCATGGCACTACCGCCACCAAGAGCAATAATAGCATCAGGCTGGAAAGCTGTCATAGCTTCTGCGCCAGCTCTTGCACAAGATAAAGTAGGATCTGGAGCTACATCAAAGAATGTGTGATGAGCGATGCCCATTTCGTCTAATTTATCAGTAACGGCTCTGGTATAGCCATTGTTGTAAAGGAAAGAGTCAGTTACAATAAATACTTTCTTCTTGCCATATACTTGTTTCAATTCACTTAATGCCACGCCTAGGCAACCTTTTTTGAAGTAAACTTTCTGCGGTGCTCTAAACCACAACATATTTTCTCTCCTCTCAGCAACTGTTTTAATATTCATTAGGTGCTTAACACCAACATTTTCCGATACGGAGTTACCACCCCAGCTACCGCAACCAAGAGTTAAGGACGGAGTCAATTTAAAGTTATATAAGTCACCAATACCACCATGAGAAGATGGAGTATTTATCAAAATACGGCAGGTTTTCATAGCAGCTTGGAATTTATTAAGCTTTTCTGTTTCAGTTACCGTATTGATATAGATAGAAGATGTATGACCATAACCACCATCAGCTACTAATCTTTCAGCTTTTGCTAAAGCGTCATCAAAATCTTTTGCTTTGTACATAGCGAGTACTGGTGAAAGTTTTTCATGAGCGAATTCTTCAGAAAGTTCAACAGATTCAACTTCACCAATTAATACTTTTGCTTCTTGAGGAACAGTTACGCCAGCTAATTGAGCGATGGTGTAAGCTGATTGACCAACAATTTTAGCATTTAAAGCACCATTGATAATGATGGTCTTTCTAACTTTTTCAATTTCAGCAGGTTTTAAGAAATAGGCACCACGTACGGCAAATTCTTTCTTAGTTTCTTCATATATAGAAGCCATTACGGTAACAGATTGCTCAGAAGCACAAATCATACCGTTATCAAATGTTTTAGAATGAAGAATGGAGGATACAGCTGTTTTAATATCAGCAGTTTCATCAATAATAACAGGAGTGTTACCAGGACCAACGCCTACAGCAGGCTTGCCAGAGGAATAAGCGGCCTTAACCATGCCAGGGCCACCAGTTGCTAAAATAATATCGGCTTCTTTCATGATGAGGTTTGTCATCTCGAGTGAAGGAATGTCGATCCAACTAATGATGCCTTCTGGAGCACCTGCTTTTACAGCAGCTTCTAATACAACTCTAGCAGCTTCAATTGTACATTTTTTAGCACGTGGATGTGGTGAAATAATAATACCGTTTCTTGTTTTTAAAGAAATCAATGTTTTGAAAATAGCAGTAGAAGTTGGGTTAGTAGTCGGAATAACAGCTGCTACAACACCAATTGGTTCAGCAATTTTCTTGATACCGAAAGCTGAATCTTCTTCTATTATGCCACAAGTTTTTGTTTCTTTGTATGCATTGTAAATATATTCCGCAGCATAATGGTTCTTCGTGATTTTATCTTCTACGATACCCATTCCAGTTTCTTCAACAGCCATTTTAGCAAGTGGAATTCTTGCCTTATCTGCAGCTGTTGCAGCTGCTAAAAAGATTTTATCTACTTGTTCTTGTGTGTAAGTAGAAAAGGTTCTTTGGGCTTCCTTAACTTCTGCCAAGCGTGCTTCTAATGTTTCAACACTGTCAACGATTTGGGGACTTACTTTTACTTTTTCTGCGCTTTTTGCCATGTGTATGATCCTCCTTAAATTTATATCTGTATTTAAAACTATATAGACTTTGTGAATAATTTAACAATGGCATTTACCGACATACTATGTTAAATTCTTAGCTTTATTTTATCATAGTACAGTATGTTTTGCTACTAAAAATACAACTAATATTATTAGCGTTTTCTACTATAACTATGTGCATATATTCTAACCAAACAATTTAGCTATTCATTATCGATAAGAAAAGTACGCATTTCCATTTTTTATTAAAATTCAGTTTGGTGGATACAAAATTTCGAAATTATCATACTATAAAAATGGGTAAAATATTTTTTAAAGAAACAACGAAAAGTGCATGGCAAGAGTTGTAAATAGAGTCAATTTGATGTAAAATATAAGTAAAAAACAAGACGAAAGGAGTAGTAAATATGTTCGAAAGTATAAGCGAAGATTTAAAAAAAGTGGTATTGACCGGAATTGGTGCCGTAGCTGTCACCTATGAAAAAGGCAAAGAGGTAATTGAACAGTTGGTGAAAAAAGGTGAAATTACAGTGGAACAGGGAAAAGCGCTGTCAGAAGAATTAAAGCATCATATGAAAGATGCTGTGAAAGAAGCAGAATTAAAATCAAAGAAACCAATTGATGTAAGCACTTTGTCACAAGAAGAATTGACTGAATTAAAACGACAGATTGAGAAAGTAGAGAAAGAACATGAGGCAGACGGCGAATGATAAAAAGAAAAATGAAGTGAACACTCATGGGAGACTTCGTGAAATTTTATCGATTTTAGGCAAACACAAAATTGTAAAAGGGATGTCGCCGGAAAAACTGCGCCTTATTATTGAGGATTTAGGACCTACTTTTGTGAAATTAGGGCAAATTATGTCCATGCGCCATGATATTTTACCGGGCGAATATTGTAGCGAACTCACCAAGCTACGCTCCGATGTTCATCTGATGGATTTTGCAGAAGTGAAAAAACAAATTGAGTCAGAATATGGATGCGATTTAGCTGATCTATTTTCTGAGTTTTCTAAGGAGCCATTGGGCGCTGCTTCCATTGCCGAAGTGCATGCAGCAAAGCTATTAAGCGGCGAAAAAGTAGTCGTAAAAGTGCAGCGCCCTGGTATCCATGATATTATGCAGCGTGATATCAGGCTACTCCATAAAGCGGCGGGGATTTTAAAAGTGGCCACCCCGGTGGGTAACATTGTGGATTTTAACATGATATTAGACGAAATGTGGTTTGTGGCACAACAAGAAATGGATTTTTTAATGGAGGCCAGAAATGCCGAAGAATTTGCTGAATTAAACCGAAATGTGGCATGTGTGGCTTGCCCCTATATAAAGGATGAATACACGACAGCTAAAGTATTTATCATGGAGTATGTGGACGGAATACCTATTGATAAAACAGATGCTTTAGTAAGCGAGGGATATGATCTTAAGGAAATTGGCGAGAAACTAACTGGTCATTATATGAAACAGGTTGTGGAAGATGGCTTTTTTCATGCCGATCCGCATCCAGGCAATATTCGCATCCGTGATGGCAAAATTGTGTATATCGATATGGGTATGATGGGGCGTATCAGCTCTAGGGATAGGGAACTTTTTAAAAAAGCGATTGTATGTGCCATTAACCATGATATTAATGGAATAGAAGAAGTCGTTCTTTCAATGGGCGTTTATACGGAACGGATTGATCATGCCAAATTGTATACCGATATTGATGATATGCTTTCAAAATATGGTACCATGGAATTTGCCAGCATCAACATCGGTGACATATTCGAAACAATGGTATCCGTGCTGGGTGAACATAAGATTTCTCTTCCTAAAGGAATGTCTATGTTAGGAAGAGGACTTGTCACATTAGAAGGCGTGGTCAGTGTTTTATCGCCTGAGCTTAATATTATCAAAGTGATGGAACGGCATTTCTCAGCTGGATTTTTTGAAGATTTTGATGCGGAAAAAGTACTTAAAAAAGCGGGACGAGCGATGTATGAATCGGCTTCTAAAGCGCTTCATATTCCGGCTCAATTGTCAGATGTGCTCAAAATGAACATGAAAGGGCAAACAAAATTAAACTTAGAAATAACCGGATCTTCCGAGCCTCTTTCCATGATTGACAAAATGGTGAATAAAATCGTTGTCTGTATTATCAGTGCTTCGCTTGTAGTGGGGTCAAGCCTTTTGTGTACGACGGATATGTCCCCTAAAATTTTTGGCATTCCGGCAATCGGCATTATGGGATTTTTCGCAGCGCTGGTTCTCTGCGTTTGGCTGTTAATTGACGTCAAACGAAAAAAACGGTAAAATTAAAAAAACAAGGGCAACATCAAAATAGACAAATTTTTCAAAATAACAAAAAACCAGACACAATGCTTGATGTGTCTGGTTTTTTGTCAGAAACGATTTGTAAAAGGCGCTACTTGTCTTTCTTTTGGAGAGCGGGCATACCTTGAGGGCAGTGAGAACAACCCGCGCATCCTGAACAGCCAGAACAAGAATTTTTATGTTTATCTCGTTTTAATAGGAAGATGATAAAGCCTGTTATACCTACTAAAATGGTTAAAACAACGATATCGGCAAATGTCATATGATGCCACCCTTTCTATATTAAATAATAAAGTGTCCAATTTGAAAAACCAATAAAGCGACGATATAGGCCACGGTAGTTTGATAAAGAGCCGTGAGCAGGGCACCTTTTAATGATCCTAGTTCTCGTCTAGTAGCGGCAAAAGCGGCAACACATGGCATGTACAAAATAGTAAATGTCAAAAATGAAAAGCCGGCAAGCGCTGATGGGAAAATAGTGTGAAGAGCGCCAGATAGAGCGACATTTCCAGTTGCTCCTGTCAGTACGCTTAGTGTGCTAACAACGGATTCTTTCGCGGTTAGACCCACGATAAGCGCTGTCGAAGCGCGCCAATCCGAAAAACCAATCGGAGCAAAGAGCGGCGCAAGGATGGAACCGATGCCTGCTAACATACTGTGTCCGCTATCGGTTACCATATTGAGTGACCAGTCAAAACTTTGGAAAAACCAAATGACAATGGCGGCAACAAAGATAATCGTAAATGCCTTTTTCAAAAAATCTTTTGCTTTCTCCCACATGTGCAAGACAACACTACGGGCAGATGGAAAGCGATAAGCAGGCAATTCTAAAATAAAGGGAATAGGCTTTCCGCGAAACAGTGTATTTTTAAAGAGAAGACCTGACAAAATCGCCATAATAATTCCGAGCAAATAGAGCGAAATCATGACAATGGCGCTATGATGCGGGAAGAAAGCCATCGTTATCATGCCATAAATCGGGAGTTTAGCACTACACGACATGAAAGGCGTTAAAATAATCGTCATTTTGCGGTCGCGCTCGCTTGATAAGGTTCTGGTTGACATGATAGCCGGTACACTACAGCCAAACCCAATTAGCATCGGGACAAAGGAGCGCCCGGACAATCCGATTTTTCGTAAAAGTTTATCCATGACGAAGGCGACGCGTGCCATGTAACCACTGTCTTCCAAAATGGAAAGAAAGAAGAACAAAAGCACGATAATCGGGAGGAATGATAAGACACTTCCCACACCGGCGCATATGCCATTGATGACGAGAGAGTGAAGCCACGGGCTAACGCCTGTGATGGTTAAAAGATGGGATAGCGCGTTTGTCGTGACATCAATTCCTAATTCTAGTAAGCTTTGAAGCGGCGCTCCCAATACATGGAAAGTCAAATAAAAGACGAACATCATGATACAGATAAAAATAGGAATGCCAAAATATTTATGTGTTAGTAGTCTATCGATTTTTTCCGAGCGAATCTGTTCTTTGGATTCATGATGCTTGATGACGCATTCGGCACATAAGTTTTCAATGTACGAATAACGCATGTCAGCCAGAGCCGCCTCGCGGTCCGTATGCAGAGCAGATTCCATCTCCTCTACGATGTGGCCCAATATATGATTTTCGCTTTCTGAAAGTGCCATCGCCTCTATCATAGGCTTATCACCCTCGATAAGTTTCGTAGCGGCAAAACGCAAGGGAAATCCGGCGTCTTTGGCTTGGTCTTCGATAATATGGGCAATGGAGTGAATGGCTCTATGCACTTCTCCTTTGCAAAAATCCAGTTTGATGGCGGGTTTGTTTTCCTCTAATACTTTCATGACCGCATCCATTAAATCGGCGATACCCTCATTTTTGCTGGCCGAAATGGGAATGATGGGAATTCCTAAATGGTTGGACAATTCTTTTACCTTTATGCTATTACCACTTGAGCGAACTTCATCCATCATATTTAAAGCAATGACCATGGGAATGTTTAGTTCCATCAGTTGTAGAGTTAGATAGAGATTACGCTCTAAATTGGTAGCATCGACTATATTGATAATGGCATGTGGGTGTTCTTTTAAAATAAAATCCCTTGTTACCACTTCTTCTGCCGTATAGGGGGAAAGTGAATAAATCCCAGGCAAATCCACCAAAACGGTATCTTTGTGTTTTAAAATGGTTCCCTCTTTTTTTTCAACCGTTACACCGGGAAAATTGCCGACATGTTGATTGCTACCCGTTAGACAATTGAACAGCGTTGTTTTACCGCAGTTTTGGTTGCCAGCTAATGCCAATAAATATTTCAAATTTTTTCTACCCCCTCTACGCTGATATTTGCGGCATCTTCTGCTCGCAGAGTTAGTACGTATCCCCTTAAAAATAGTTCGATAGGATCACCCATTGGTGCTACTTTTCTTACGGTGACTTTGGTGTTTGGTGTTAATCCCATATCTAGAAGACGATGACGCAATGCGCCCTCGCCGCCAATTATTTTAAGAATAGCGGTATATCCTGGTTTGATAAGATCTAGTGTCATAGTAATCCCTCCTCAAATGTTAACCTATGCTAACTGCTGAATAAAAATAAATGTTAGCCTACACTTACATTTTACTTCTATTTTGATAGTTTGTCAATGACATTGCATAAAAAAAGCAATCCAAAAAGGATTGCTTTTTTTACTGAAAAATTAGTCAATTTTAAAAGAAACTGTTTGAAAGAGAACCGGATGATAAATTGCTAAACACATTGGTAAGATTACTAAATCCACTAGATAGCGGAGAGATTTTATAAAACAGTACAAACAAAGTGGCATAAACGATGGCAATAAGAGCAAACAAGTATGTCATCTTGTTGCCCGACAGTTTAAAGGATTTAATGAGTGCAATGTAAGTGAATGAGAAATCAAGAACCACAAATCCTAGAAATACGGGCATTGCAAGGCTAGGAATGAGTAGCGTGATAATAGTAGCCACAACAAAAGCGGCTGTTATGCCAATGCTTGATACGCCAACGGCCCCTATGACAGCGGCAAACGAAGTTTTGGATTTGAAAATCTTGGCGACTGCATAGGATAAAACGCAGAAGATAAGATTGCCAATCAGTATACTAAATAGTAGTAAAAAGAAAGCACCTACAGCATTTAAGCCAAAGGATTGTAGGAAACTATTCAGCGTAAAATAACGTGTTCCTAATGCTGGGCTTGCCATTTTATTGAGAGCTACAACGGCACCCCGTAGTATGGCAAGTACAAATGAAGAGGTTAATATAGCGCGAATGACAAAAAAGAAAATAGCGACGGGATAATCTTTTTCATGGGCGGCTTTGGCAATCGTATCAGCCGGCGCTACAAAGAAATGCTTTAGATATTGCCAGATGCGGGCAAACCACAGCGAAACAGGACTATCCTTGGGAATCGGAGGATGATAAACATAGGTAGGTCCTGCACTGTTGTGAAATGACCCAAAAGATGCTTGTGTAGAAGAATCCTGGCTTTCTGTGTGGGAGGATTCTGAAGTTGCAGAATATCCATCCTCTAGTGTGGAGTCCACATTGGTATTGTTCGTGGTTTCATCTATAACAGGGGAGGCCTGTTCATTTGAAGTGGATGAGGATGAGACGGATTTGGATCTTGCAGTCGCTTTTTCATGGCAATTGCAAATTTCATCTTCCTCTAATTCTCGACCGCAGTACATACAAAATTTGCTCATGGTATAATCGCCCTTTCATGTTGGATTTAGTATTTTTATTATAACGTACTTTATTTACAATTTTGTGAAGTTTTTGAAAACAATTAAAAAGAAAAGCAAAGCATTTAAAATGCTTTGCTTTTGAAGTCTATGGAATTAATAGGCTTTACCCCAGTAGAGCATTTTTTTAGCAGGTTTGCCGCAACATACACAGGTATCCGACAAATGTTCCTGTTCATATGGAATACAGCGGGAAGAAACACCGGCATCTTCTTTTAACTTTAGTTCGCAATCTAAATCGCCACACCACATAGCTTTGATAAATCCGGATTTTTCATTGGCGGTTTTTATCATTTCTTCCATATTGGTGGCTACAAATGTGCGATTCTCACGATTTGCCAAGGCTTTTTCATAAAGTCCGTCGTGAACAGCCTGCAAAAACTCTGGAATTTTTTCTTCTAAATCCGAAAGCGCAACCACGGTTTTTTCGCGATTATCACGTCTGACAATGACGCATGAATCCTTCTCAATGTCTTTCGGTCCGATTTCTAAGCGGAGCGGAACGCCTTTCATTTCATATTGGCTGAATTTCCATCCAGGTGAATTATCGCTATCATCCATTTTTACACGAACAAAGGAGGACAATCTTTTTAATAGCTCATTGGCTTTAGTCAAAACGCCTTCTTTATATTGGGCAATCGGAACGATGATCACTTGTATAGGCGCTACAGCAGGAGGCAACACGAGACCATTGTCATCGCCGTGCGTCATAATGATAGCACCTAAAAGACGAGTGGATACGCCCCAAGATGTCTGGAATGGATGGCGTAATTTATTCTCGCGATCCTGATACGTAATATCAAAAGCTTTGGCAAATCCATCTCCAAAATAATGAGAAGTGCCAGATTGCAAGGCTTTGCCGTCATGCATCATCGCTTCTACGGTATAGGTTTCTTCGGCACCTGCAAATTTTTCTTTGTCGGTTTTAATACCTTTAACAACTGGAATCGCTAAGTGCTTTTCACAAAACTCTGCATAAATGTCTAACATGCGTCTGGTTTCTCCTTGCGCATCTTCTACGGTTTCATGCATTGTGTGACCTTCTTGCCACAAAAATTCGCGTGTTCTAAGGAAAGGTCTCGTGGTTTTTTCCCATCTTACTACCGAACACCATTGATTATATAGTTTTGGTAAATCACGGTACGAAGAAATGATATTATGATAATGTTCGCAAAATAGCGTCTCTGAAGTAGGGCGAACACACATTCTTTCTGCCAATTTTTCCTCACCGCCATGGGTGACCCAAGCCACTTCCGGAGCAAATCCTTCTACATGGTCTTTCTCTCTTTGCAGTAGACTTTCCGGAATAAACATTGGCATAGAGACATTCTCATGTCCCGTTTCTTTGAACTTTTTATCCAAGATTGCCTGAATGTTTTCCCAAATTCCATAGCCATAAGGTCTAAAAACAATACAGCCTTTTACAGAAGTATAATCACAAAGCTCTGCTTTGATTACTACATCGGTGTACCATTTGGCAAAGTCCACGTCCATAGAAGTAATGGATTCGACCAGCTTTTCGTTTTTTGCCATACAATTTCCGCCTTTCGTTTATCGTCAATATTTTTATTATATTATGATGTTTTAAGAAAGTCAATAAGTGGTGATTCTTATAGGATTTATTCCTAGATTTTGACGGGAATTCATGAACCTTTTTAAAACATTTTACGAAAAATGTAAAAACATTAGGAAAAAACTTTAATTTCCAGAGAAAATCATGTATAATGATTATACTATTTAGACAAATATCGGCAGGAAACCAAATGAAAAAGGAGCTTGTTATTGTTCTGGATTTTGGAGGACAATATAATCAATTAATCGCAAGACGTGTTCGTGACCATCATGTTTACTGCGAAATCATGTCATATCGCACACCCATTTCGGTTATTCGTGAAAAAAATCCGAAAGGTATTATTTTTACAGGTGGACCAAATAGCGTAAATGACTGCAAGTCGCCCATGTATGATTCGGCTATTTTTGAACTGGGTATCCCTATTTTGGGCATTTGCTATGGTTGCCAATTAATTTCTAAATTATTGGGTGGCCGTGTTGAAAAGCCACAAAAACGCGAATATGGGAAAGCAAATGTTTCTGTAACAGGAAGCTTGCTTTTCTCCAACATCCCAGAAAACACTGTTTGCTGGATGAGTCACACTGACCAGGTAACGGTCGTGCCGGATGGATTTCATGTAACGGCGTTTACCGATACATGCCCCAATGCGGCTATCGAAAATAAGGAAAAACAGATTTATGGTGTGCAGTTCCATCCCGAAGTTCAGCATACCGCTTATGGTAATCAGATGTTGGGCAATTTTCTGTTTAAAGTTTGCGGCTGTATCGGTGATTGGAAGATGGATCAGTTTGCACATGAGACTATTTTAAGTTTGAAAGAGAAAATCGGTGATAAAAAAGTGCTATGTGGACTGTCCGGCGGTGTGGATAGCTCGGTAGCCGCTGCACTCATTCACAAAGCGGTTGGTAAACAGCTGACTTGTATTTTTGTTGATCATGGTCTTTTAAGAAAAAATGAAGGTGATCAAGTTATTGATGTTTTCACCAAACAATTTGATATGAACATTATTCGTGTCAACGTACAGGATCAATTTTTTGATAAGCTTGCGGGTGTTGCTGATCCTGAGAAAAAGCGAAAAATTATCGGTGAAGAATTCATTCGCGTATTTGAAGCAGAAGCTAAAAAAATCGGCGTAGTTGATTATTTGGTGCAAGGTACCATTTATCCCGATGTCGTGGAAAGCGGATCAGGTGGGGAATCGACCACGATTAAAAGCCATCATAACGTTGGCGGTCTTCCTGAGCATGTGGATTTTAAAGAAATCATTGAGCCACTACGCGATTTATTTAAAGATGAAGTGCGTAAAGTGGGATTGGAGCTTGGAATCCCTGAGTATTTAGTGTTCCGTCAACCGTTCCCAGGCCCCGGATTGGGTGTGCGTATCATCGGCGATATTACTCGCGACAAGGTTGATCTTCTGCAAGAGGCAGATGCGATTTTCCGCGAAGAGATCTCCAAAGCTAGTCTTGACCGCGATATCAATCAGTATTTTGCGGTTCTAACCAATATGCGCTCCGTTGGTGTTATGGGCGATGAGCGAACCTACGATTATACCATTGCGCTTCGTGCGGTTACCACCATCGACTTTATGACAGCCGAATGGGCAGATATTCCACATGACATTTTAGCAAAGGTGTCAAACCGTATTGTTAACGAAGTGAAACACGTCAATCGTGTGGTGTATGACATCACAACCAAGCCCCCCGCTACGATTGAGTGGGAATAAGGGAAAAGCGCATAGGATAGCCATTTATAAGGGTTTGATTATTTGACGCTCTGTTTTTGGTGGTTTTGATTTCTAACTAATTTAGTGGAAGTCATAACCACAAGAATGGAGCGTTTTTTTATGGGTAAAAAAGAGATTGTATTCGGTGATTCACAGAAAAAAACTTTCAAAGAACTATGCGAGGAGTATCAGAGGTATGGTAAAATAAATAATTTATCTCCTATAACTTTAGATACTTATTCAAATGCGTGCCTTTATTTTACACGATTTATTGGTGAAGATATATTGTGTAAGTCTATCACGCAAACAACAATAGACGATTATAAACTGCATTTGTTTGGTACAAGTATAAGTGCAGTAACAGTTAATTCTTATACACATAATTTATCACCAGTAATAAAATTTGGTATAAAACGTGGTTATATTAATAGTCCAATAGAATTTAAGGTAATTCAATCACAGGAAAAGATTAAAGATATTTATACAACAGAGGAATTAAGAGTACTATTAAAAAAGCCAGATATTAAAAGACGTGGATTTGCAGAGATTAGAAATTGGACAATCATTAATTTTTTGCTTGCTACAGGAGCAAGAGCGAACGAATTGCGTAATGTTATGGTTAAAGATGTTGATATGGATAATGACGTGATTAAATTACAAGTCACTAAAAATAATAAGGCGAGATTTGTACCAATTTCAACAACTTTAAAAAATGTTCTAGTTGAATATCTATCTCTACGCCATTATAATTCAGGCGATGAGTATTTGTTTCCGAATATTTATGGCGAGATGTTACCTAGAACTACGTTACAAATGAGTATAACAAAATACTGTAAGAAACGTGGCATTGAGAAATATAGTTTGCATCTATTTAGGCATACTTTTGCAACTAATTATTTGAGGGCAGGAGGAAACCCCTTAACACTACAAAGATTATTAGGTCATAGCAGTTTAAAGATGGTTAATAAGTATATACAAATGAATACAAAGGATTTGCAACAGGATTTTGACAAGTATAATCCCCTTGATAATGTGGTTAGAACTCGTATCCAAATGGATAGGTAATTATTATTAAAATAGTTAGTCATACTCATTGTATTATGTAGTTTTATGCAGTGAGTATTACTGCTATTGTTATAAACACGGGCGATTTAATACATTAAGGCATATGTAAACCTGATTGCTTAATATAAATTAGTTTGAGGTGAAAATTCGCTGTTCTTGAAATTTAGAATTAGACAAGAATAATTCCGTTCTAACTCAAATTCTTGAATCCGCATGATAATTTTAAAGGCAAGAACATCTTCCTACCTTTGCGGGTAGATCAATAAATTTTTTTAAATTCTAGTTAAACATAATGTAGATTATGTTGAATTCAAGCGTTAAATGTGCTATAATATACCTATCCAGTTAAACATAACTTATCAGAAATAGGGAATAATAAGTTAAACATAATTTATGGGAGGGTATAAAATGCTTGATGATTACAAGGAATATTTAATCAATAGTGGAAAATCCGAGAATACAATTAAATCCTACCTGCTACACATTGAAAACTATGTGACATGGTATGGTCAAACCTATGGTAGTGATTGTACACACCTATACAGAGCCAATATATTAGACTATATATCATTCCTAAAGAACGTTAAAAAGGCTAGTGCTAGGACAATCAATGCTAAAGTATCGGCTTTAATCAATTATAATGAGTTTCTTATTGATAATGGCACACAATCCGATATTGTATTGACTAAAAAGGATAATATCAAGGTGCAGAATCAGTATGCAAGCCCTAGTATCATTGATAAACAAGAGGTAGAACAATTTAGGCAGAAGATATTGACCAATCAAGGCACAAGAGATTATGCAATCGTCACGATTATGGCTTATGCAGGGCTTAGAATCAGTGAAGTATTGAACCTATTGCAATCAAACTTTGATTTGGTAACAAGGGAGTTAGTGGTCACTAATGGTAAAGGTAACAAGGAACGCATTGTCTACCTAAATGATAAGATTATTAATGCGGTCAAGGAATACCTTAAAGAACGTGCTTCAGATAGTGAATATCTATTTGTAAGTAGAGAGAGCAACAAAATCAATCGGACTAGAATCAATCAGATATTTAACAAGTACTCTGATAAGATAACACCACACACATTAAGACACTTCTATTGCTCTAATGCTCTTGAAAGCGGATACAGTATCCATGAGGTAGCCAATCAAGCAGGGCATAGCAACATTCATACTACCTTATTATATAGCAATCCTAGTAAAGACAAGATGAAAGAGAAAGCCAATCTACTATAAGACAAAGAAAAAGACTTGCAAATGCAGGTCTTTTCTTATGTTTATCCCCCTTTTTCATGAGAGATTACATAGCTTATCCACTTTTTTTCTGCTAAGGAAAATTTTATGATAAATTCTCTTGTAATATTCTAAAATATGGCATATAATTCAAATTAAGATTAAGATTAAGATTATATTTTGAAAGGATGTATAGAAAATGACATATTTTGAAGTTCTTGAAGAAATGAGAAAAGTAGCGATGGATAGGATTACGGAACTCAAACAATCTAATGAAGATTTACACAAGCAAATATTATTCCAAGAAATTTATAGTGAAATAACTGATAGCATCGGATTATCAAAACTAATAGATTTTGAAAAGTTATTTGATTATTCAAAAGACAAACAAAAAAGTTTTAGCCTTACTGAAATTGAAAATATGAGAACAAAGAATCTTGATGAAATTCAGTTGCTAGAAAATAGAGTTATTCCTATTTTTGACGAACTTAAAAATGTAAAAGTCTCTGAAGAAAGGTTATAGAAATGAGAAGCTATATTGATGAAAAACTTTTTTTAATGCATAATCCGATATGGATAAAATCTATCAATTTACTAAAAGAATTTAAAAATGATGATTCAAATGCAGAATTTCACCTGACTTTTACAGAAAAAGGCAAGAGAAAAGAGCAAATCCTTTCATTTAATACCTTGAAATATTTTCAAAATGATG
>Ga0183100_1000264_pt1 | contig 35374 bp, 29 predicted proteins | sample Biomet2_FD_127789 | JGI IMG/M metagenome (GOLD analysis project Ga0183100, IMG submission 127789) | Microbial communities from bioreactor (seeded with anoxic lake sediment) at LBNL, California, USA - Biofuel metagenome 2 | ecosystem: Engineered > Bioreactor > Anaerobic > Unclassified ... | reverse complement strand
CGGGCCTTGGGGGGCGCTGCGTGTACGCCGTTGGCCTGCGCAGGGGCGACGTGTTTCAAAACAGGAGCGGCTACGGCCTGTTCACCGGCGGGCTCGGCATCCACTACGGCGCGGAGCGTCTGGGCTGCCTCACTGTGCCCGCGGGCGCAGGCAACTCCAAGCGGCAGCTTAAGCTCTTAAGCGATTTCAAAGTCGACGGCGTGCACATCATCCCCTCTTACGCACTGCACTTCGCCAGCTTCCTCAAGGGAGAGGGCGTGGACCCGAAGCGCCTCAACTGGCGCATCGCGCTCATCGGCGCGGAGCCCCACACAGAAGAGGTGCGCCAGCGCGTGCAGGATCTGCTCGGCCTCAAGGCCTACAACTCGTATGGCATGACCGAGATGAACGGCCCCGGCGTGGCCTTTGAGTGCGAAAAGCAGGCCGGTATGCACGTGTGGGAAGACGCCTACATCGCCGAGATCATCGACCCCGAAACCGGCGAACACGTGGCCGAGGGCGAAGTGGGCGAGCTGGTGATGACCACCCTGTGCCGCGACGGCATGCCGCTGCTGCGCTACCGCACGCGCGACCTTACGCGCTTCATTCCCGGCCCCTGCGCCTGCGGCCGCACCCACCGCCGCATCGACCGCATCGCCGGACGCGCGGACGACATGATGATCATCAAGGGCTGCAACATCTACCCCATGCAGATTGAACAGGCGCTGATGAGCCTGCCGGAGGTGGCGCAAAACTACCTCATCGAGATCTTCAAGGAAGGCGAGATGGACCAGCTGCGCGTCAAGGTCGAAATCAAGGACGACTATTTTGTGGAGGACATGCGCGTGCTCACCGCGCTGCAAAAGAAGATCGCCTCGCGCCTGCGCGACGAGATCCTCGTCACCCCACGCGTGGAGCTGGTGCAGCACGAGTCCATCCCCAAGGGCGAGGGAAAGGCCGTGCGCGTGCTTGATCTGCGCGGCAAGGAGTAGCCCCGCTGAACCTTGTTTTTGGCCTGCTGCTGGGGGCCGTGCTGTTCTGCCTGCTGTGGCTGAACCTCCTCTCCCTGCCGGGAAACTGGCTGATGCTGGGAGTGTTGTGCCTGGCCGCCGCGCTGGACCCGCAGGCGCGCATCGTCTGGAATTTCGTGGGCCGCATGGTCCTCATCGCCCTGGCGGGCGAAATTTTTGAATTCGCCGCGCAGATTATTGGCGGCCAACGCGGCGGAGCCAGCACGACCGGAAACTTCGGCGGCGTCATCGGCTCCATCCTCGGCGCCATTGCGGGCTTGCCTTTCGGCTTTGGGCTGGGCGGCATCGCTGGCGCGCTCATGGGCGCATGGATTGGCTGCTACGCCGTGGAGCGATTGCGCCAGGGAACTCCCGGCCACGCAACGCAAGCCGCTTGGGGCGCTTTTTGGGGCCGCGGCCTGGGGCTGGTCGGCAAGACCGCTGCGGGAGCGGCCATTATCGTTTTGAGCGTTTCGCAATTCGTCAGCTAGGGCCGCCAAGGCGCGCCACATAAGCATCACGCAAGGAGCATTCCCATGTCCAACTTTCCCACCTACCGCGGCCGCATGGAATACGTCTGTCTGGGCTGCGGCGCGCGCTTCGGCATTGATGAACTGCACTACACCTGCCCCACCTGCGGGGGGGTGTTTCTGCTCACAGACACCACCTTCGACACCCTGAAGAAGACCCCGGGCAAGCAATGGCGCGAAATTTTCGACGCGCGCGCGGCCAGCAAGAACCCCGCCCTGCGCGGCGTCTTCCGCTTCTACGAGCTGATGGCTCCGGTGCTGGAAGAGCAAGACATTCTCTACCTCGGCGAGGGCAACACGCCCATCGTCGAGTCCTCCCCCGCCCTGCGCGCCCAGCTGGGCCTCAAGACCGCGTACAAGAACGACGGCCAGAATCCCAGCGCCAGCTTCAAGGATCGCGGCATGGCCTGCGCCTTCAGCTTCCTCAAGAGCCTCATCCGCACCAAGGGCTGGACGGAAGTCTTGGCCATCTGCGCCAGCACGGGCGACACCAGCGCCGCCGCCGCACTCTACGCCTCCTATGTCGGCGGGGCCATCAAGAGCGCCGTCATCCTGCCCGCCGGCAAGGTTACCCCCCAGCAGCTGGCCCAACCGCTGGGCAGCGGCGCGGTGGTGCTGGAGGTTCCCGGCGTGTTCGACGACTGCATGAAGGTTGTGGAGCACTTGGCCGACAACTACCGCGTGGCGCTGCTCAATTCCAAGAACGCCTGGCGCATTCTGGGCCAGGAATCCTACGCCTTCGAGGTCGCCCAGTGGTACGACTGGGACCTCTCCGGCAAGTGCGTGTTCGTGCCCATCGGCAACGCGGGCAACATCACGGCCATCATGGGCGGCTTTTTGAAGCTGCACGCCCTGGGCATCATCGACGCCCTGCCCCGCGTGTTCGGCGTGCAATCGCACCACGCGGACCCGGTGTACCGCTACTACGCGGCCGATGCGGACGCGCGCGAGTTCAAGCCTGTGGCGGTTAGCGCCAGCGTGGCCCAGGCGGCCATGATCGGCAACCCGGTGAGCTTCCCGCGCGTGAAGCACTTTGCCGAAAAATACGAGGCTCTTGCGGGCGAGCGTTCTTTCCAGGTGATCCAGGTGACGGAGCAGCAGATCATGGACTCCATGATCCAGGCCAACCGCCACGGGCACATCGCCTGCACCCAGGGCGGCGAGAGCTTGGCCGGCGCCAAGCGCGCCAAGGAGCTCGGCCTCGTCAGCGAGGCGGAGACCCTGGTCCTCGACGCCACCGCGCACCACCTGAAGTTCATCGGTTTCCAGGAAATGTACTTCAGCAACACCTTCCCGCCCGAGTTCGGCGTCACGCCGGACGCCACCCTGGCCAATCGCCCGGAGCTTATCATCAAGCCCGAGGAGAAGACCCGGCTGGCCGAAAAGGACTATGTGGTGCAGGCGGCGCAAAATGTTGTTTCCCGCCTGGGACTGGCCAAGAAATAGCCGAGGCCGACATGCCCAAGAAGGCCCCCAAGGCCCGGGCGGACCTGCTGCTCTTTGAGCAGGGGCTTGCCGAATCGCAAAACGCCGCCCTGCGCCTCATCATGGCCGGGGCGGCGCACTACTTCGCCGCCAATGGCGAAAAAATTCCCGTGGCCTCGCCTGGGCAGCAGTTCCCGGCCGACACGGAGTTCGCCCTGCGCGGGCAGGACCGTTTCGTCAGCCGTGGGGGCTACAAGCTGCTCACCGCCATCGAGAAGCTCGGCTTCAACCCGGAGGGCAAAGTCTGCCTTGACGCCGGTGCCTCCACCGGCGGATTCACCGATTGCCTGCTGCAATTCGGCGCGACGAGCGTCGCCGCCGCGGATGTGGGCTACGGGCAGCTACACTGGAAGCTCAGGCAAAACCCGCGCGTGACCGTGCTGGAACGCCTGAACCTGCGCCAGCCGCCGCCGGTCGGCTCTGGCGGGCCGGAGGGTCCCTTCCCCACCCCGTTCGACGTCCTCACCGCCGACGTGTCCTTCATCTCGCTCACGGCCATCCTGCCCGGCTGTCTGACGCTGCTCAAACCGGTCAGCGAGCTGGTGTTGCTCATCAAACCGCAGTTCGAGCTGCCCGCCGGGCGCACCGACAAGGGCGTCGTGCGATCCGAAACCGACCGACAAGAGGCCGTGGACAGCGTGCTTGGCTTCTGCCAAGGCCTTGGCCTGGAGCTGGTGGGCGTCGTTCCCTCGGCCCTGCTGGGCCCCAAAGGAAATCAGGAATATCTGGCCTGGCTGCGGCGGGGCTAGCAGGGGAGTTGCAAGACGTTGTTCACAACCCGTCCGACTCGGCTGATGGGTGGTTTGTTTTGTAACGCCAGTGGGTTCTGTAAAAGTTGTATTCGTGGAGCCAGCGGGGCAACTCGCTGGCTCTTTCGTTTGAGCTGCCGTAACTGGCGGCGTAAGCCCACTCCCGCAGAGCCGTTTGGATGAAACGTTCGGCCTTGCCGTTGGTGCGCGGCGTGTACGGCCTGGTGCGGATGTGCCGGAGCCCAAGCGCCGCGCAGGCCTCTCGGAACACCCTGGAAACATGGCCGCTTTCGTTGTCCGTCACCACCCGCCGCACATCGATTCCCAGCGACTTGTAAAACCCAACAGCCGATGAAAGGAAAGCAACCACGCTCTCCTGGCGTTCGTTGGCCAGGATTTGGGCGAAGGCAACCCGGCTGGTGTCATCAATTGCCACGTGCACAAACTCCCAGCCAGCACCAGGGCTGTCCCGGCGTCGGTCGCCATGAATACGGTGCCCAGGCTGCTTGAACCGCCCCCAGCTTTTTGATATCGACGTGTAGAAAATCTCCTTGATTTTCCCACTGATAACGACGCAGTGGCAACGGAATGCCCAGACGTTCAAGTCGATTCAGGGCCAGACGGCGCAGTACCCGATGCCCCCTTGCCACCGGCAGGCCGAGCTGCCCGGCGATGCGCCGACCAGTGAGCCTTTGGCGCCGCAGCAGGGCGACTTGCTTCACCAGTTCAGCCTTGAGCGCGGCTGGCGAACGTCTGGGCCGAGAAGACCTGTCCATAAGGCCATCGCCATTTGCGCGACGGCGCAGCCACTTATAAATCGCTCGGCCCGAAACCCCCACGGCTGCGGCCACGCCTCTTGGGGCCTCCCCAGACGCCACCCGGCGCACCCGCTCCTCTCGACGAACGACTGTCAATCTGGCATTGGCATGAATGTTCACTCGCTTCTCCTTTGGCCGATTGGGTTCTCGCAAACACAATCGGACCGATTTGGACCGAGTGAACAACCTCCTATAACTTCACACCTAGCGGGCGCGCTCCGAGCCGGCGGTCCAGGAGACCTCGCGCTCAACGCGGTTCAAAAACGCCCCGGCAAAATTCACCAGTTCGGTCTCCACCTCGCCCAGCTCGGCGAGCAGGAAGTTGTAAGCGATGGTGGCTGGGATGGCGACAACCAGGCCGATGGCCGTGGTCACAAGCGCCTCGGAGATGCCCGGAGCCACGGTGGACAAGGCGGCGGACTGCGACACGCCGATGGAATGGAAGGCATGCATGATGCCCCACACAGTGCCGAAGAGGCCGATGAACGGCGCGGCGTTGGCGCAGGTGGCCAGGAAGGACAAGGAACTCGAAAGATGTTTCATCTCCGCGCTGACGCCTCTGCGCAGCACACGGCGGAGCGTGTCCGAAGCGAGCATGCGTTTGCGGTCCGGCGCAACGTCAGCAAGTTCCAGCTTGCGGAAAGACTGCATGGCGAGCAGGCCCACGCGCGCCAGCGGCGAATCCTCCTCACGACCGACGCTCTGCAGACCGCGGGCGAGGTCTTCGGCGTCGCTGAACGCCTCGTCGCCGCGCGCCACCTGGTCCTTGACCCGTCGGTACACGATGAGCTTGTGGACGATGATGGTCCAGCTCCACAGACTCATGAGCGCCAGAAACACCAGGACGATCTGGACGCCTGGCGTCGCCCCTAAAATCATGCCCAGAAAACCGGACTCGGAAATCACGATCAGCGCCCCTCCTGGCCCACGCCTTTGTTACCGCCCATCGAGCGCGAATCGCACCGGCAAGGTCATCCAGACCCCCACGGGAACGCCCTTGAACACGGCAGGTTCAAATTTCCACTTCCGGGCGGCCTCCACGGCCTTCTCCTCGAAGACTCCAGCCGGTTCGGCGGCCTGCACCTGCACCTCGCGCACGCCGCCATCGGCGTCCACGTATAGTCGCAGCGTCACCTGGCCGGCAATGCCGCGCCGCCGCGCATCCATGGGGTAGATAGGCTTCACCCGCTTCACCGCCATGGGCATGCGGTCCACGGCCACGCCGCCCTGGCCCGCGCCGTTGCCCACGGACTGGCCGGAGCCTGTGCCCGAGCCGCCGCCCGCGCCGCCGCCCAAACCTCCTCCTGAAGCGCCACCCGCGCTCATCCCCGCCGCCGTGGCGGGAGCGGCCTGCGGAACGGATGGGGCTGTGGGAGCCTCAGCACGCCGCGCCGCAGGATCGGCTATGGCTACGGCCTGCGGTGCTTTTGGAACGGCGGCCGCAGCCGCCACCGGGGCAGCTTGGCTTGGCGAACCTCCGCCGCCCTTGGGGCCGGCGATCTCCACGAACTCCACCTCCACCAGCGGCGGCGGGACAGGGAGTGGCGCGGCCAGTTTGGCAAACATCAGTGCTCCCAGGAACAACAAGTGCATGGCGGCGGAGACGCCCAGGGCCAGGCTTCGCACCCGGACGCTCCGGCCCGTGAAGGGCAGACGCAGCCGCGCGCGGGAGTGCTGAACGGGTTGGAGTTCGGGGAGGGGCTCCACAGCCGAAGAGAATGTCAGGGACTCGCTCATGGCCATGCCTCCAGTCAATCCCTGGCCCTGGTCACGCGGCGCACGGCGAACAGAAAGGCCGCAAGCCCAGCGGCAAGCAGCAGAACAAGGGACGTGAGGGGAAGCTCCGCGCCCGTGGCTGCTGCCCTGGCCGCGCGGGAAGCGTGGGTCAGCGGTAGGCAGAGGAGCAGCCCCTGCGCCCAGTCCGGCAGACGCTCCACCGGGAAGAAGGTGCCGCCAAGGAAGGCCATGGGCGTGATGACGAAGCTGGTGAGCATGGCCTGGTCGGCGTGGGACTTGATGAGCATGGCTAGGCCCACTGCCAGGGACGCGAAGAAGAAGCTGTTGAGCATGAGGGCCAGCCAGAACACCGGGCCGCACCAAGGATGCACGCCGAACAGCGCCCCCAGGAGCACCGTGAGCACGGAGGCCAGGAGCCCCCGCGTCATGCCCGCCAGCACCTCGCCCAACACGTAGCCGCCGGGGGCCACGGGCGCGCTCTGGATCTCGTCGAAGATGCGCCAGTAGAAGCGCGCCACGTTGATCTCGCCCGCCACGGACCAGGCCTGGGTCATGCTGGACATGGACGCCAGCCCCGGCACCAGGAACTGGAGATACGAAAGCCCGGCTTGGTCCCCCATGCCTTCCACCTGGCCCAGGCCCCAGCCGAAGGCCAGCAGGTACAACAGGGGGGAAACGCACATGGTGGCCAGCATCTTGAGGCCCCGGCGGCGCATGAGCAGCGCCTCGCGGTAATAGACCGCGCTCCAGCCCTGAATCATGCGAGCTTCCTCCCGGTCACCCGGTGGAACACGTCCTCCAGGTTCACGCGCCGCAGGGTGAACGGCCCCGGCAGGCCGGAACCGAAGGCCTGAGCCTCGTCTCGATGTTGGAAATAGTCGGTCTGCATGCCCTCGCCATTGAGCGCGTCCACGGCCCAGGCCCCCAGCCCGGCCATGAGCTCCTGCGGCGTGCCCAGCGCCGCCACCGCGCCGCCATGCAGAAAGGCCACGCGGTCGGCCAGAAACTCGGCTTCCTCAATGTAGTGCGTCGTCAAAAAAATGGTGGTGCCGCCCTCCCTGATGCGCTTCATTGCGGTCCAGAGCTTCCTGCGGATTGTCGGGTCCAGGCCCACCGTGGGCTCGTCAAGGAAGAGCACGCGCGGCTCGTGCATCAGGGCGCGGGCAATCATGACCCGCCGCCGCTGCCCGCCGGAGAGCTCGCGCACCAGCGAGGCGCTGCGGTCAGACATCTCCAAGCGCTCCAGGCTCTCGGCCGTGCGGCTGCGACGCAGCTGCTTCGGCATGCAGAACAGCCGCCCGTGTACGTCCAGGTTCTCCGCCACCGTCAGGTCCTGGTCCAGGTTCACGGCCTGGGCCACCACGCCGCACAGGGCCTTGGCCCGGGTCGGCTCGGCTGCCACGTCCACGCCGCCCACCAGCGCCCGTCCGCCATCCGGCAGGGTAAGGCCGGTGAGAATGCGGATGGTGGTGGTCTTGCCCGCGCCGTTTGGCCCCAGGTAGGCGAACAGTTCCCCGGCGCGCACGTGCAGGTCCACACCCGCAAGCGCTTTCCTTGGGCCGTAGCTTTTGGCGAGCCCCTCAATCCTTATCACACCAACCTCACTTGATATCTCATTTATAGTGCTTTGCTAGCATACGTTTTAATATATGAAAAGCTTCTTGTGTTACTAATTTTTATTTGATATGTCGTTTTCCGCATTAATCACACGAGGGGGAAACCATGGCTTCGGGCAACAAGTCCACACTGAACAGCCACCTGAAACATGTTGCACTCATTGTAAGTTGCCTGCTGCTGCCGTGGATTTCCGGCTGCAAGGCCGGTCAAACCGAAACAAACACGACCGATTCAGTGCGTGTTACCGACGCCACGGGGCGCGAGGTGCTGGTCAAGCGCAGCCCCATGCGCGTGGTGGCGCTGAACAAGAACGCCGCCGAGCTGTTGCGGCTCATGGGCGTCACGGACCGCATCGTGGGGGTTTCCGACTGGATTCCAAAGAATCCGGACTACTGGCCAGAGCTTCTGAACGCCCGCAACGTGGGCAAGTTCAACGCGCCCGACGAGGAGGCCATCGCGGCGCTCAAGCCCGACCTAGTGCTGTGCTACCAGAACTCGCCCGGCCCGGGTTTTGACGAGAAGATGGCTGCGGCAGGCATCCAGGTGCTGCGGCTGGAGCTGTACCGAATCAGCGCCTTGCCGCGCGACGTGGAGGGCCTGGGGCGCATCTTCGGACGCGAGGACAAGGCCCGCGAATACCTGGACTGGCTCAAGGCGCGCATGGACGAGGTGGCCCGGCGCGTGGCCGCCAGCAAAAGCCGCCCGGACGTGTACATCGAGGGTTATTCCGACTTCGCCGCCTGCGGCTACAGCTCCGGCATGCACGAGCGCCTGGAGTTCGCGGGCGGGCGGAACATTTCAGAGGCTCTACAGCCCGCCAACACTCCTGTGTCGCCGGAGTGGGTGCTGGAGCGCCAGCCCTTCGCCGTGGTCAAGATGAGCTCCCAGAACGGCTGTTATACCCACGAAGGCCCCGAGGGCATGGTGGACCAGCGCGCGGCCCTGCTCGCCCGCACGGGCTGGACCAAGACCCCGGCGGGCAAGGCCGGGCGCGTTTTCCTCATGACCACGGACGTCACCAGCGGTGCGGCCAGCGTGGTGGGCATCGCCTGGTTGGCCAAGTGGCTGCACCCGGACACCTGCGCGGACCTGGACCCCAACCTCTGGCATCGCGAATTCATTGAGCGTTTTCAGGGCAGACCCTGGCGCGGCGTGTATGTCTATCCGGAGCGGTAGGGTGACGGCATCGGAGGCCAAGGCGGGCATCGCGGCCTATGGCGAGATCACGGGCAGGCGCTCGGCGCGCATCGCGGCGCTGGGGGCGCTTTTGAGCCTTGCGGCGCTATTCTCCCTGGCGGTGGGCAGCAGCGCCACCGGCATCATGGACGTGCTTCGCGTGGGCCTGGACGGGGTCATCTTCTGGGAGCTGCGGGTGCCGCGCGTCATCATGGGGCTTTTGGTGGGCTCCGGCTTGGCCGTGGGCGGAGCCGTGACCCAGGCCGTGCTGCGCAACCCGCTGGCCTCGCCCTTCACTCTGGGCGTGGCCTCGGGCGCGGGTTTCGGCGCGGCGCTGGGCATTGTGCTGGCCGGCGCCGTCTCCAAATGGGCAGTGGCTGGCGGGGCCTTCAGCTTCGCGTTGATCACCGTGCTGTTCATCCTGGGCGTGGCGCGCATGAAGAGCGCCACCCCAGAGACCTTGGTGCTCGCTGGCGTGGCCACCATGTTCCTGTTCTCAGCCGGAACCTCGCTCTTGCAGTTCCTGGGCACGGAGCAGCAGATCCAGTCCATCGTGTTCTGGAGCTTCGGCAACCTCTCGCGGGCCTCCTGGACCGACATTCTCATCGCCGCGGGCATGATTTTGCCAGCTCTTCCCGCGCTGTTCCTGCGCGCCTGGGATCTGAACCTGCTGCTGGCCGGGGACGAGATGGCCGCCAGCCTGGGCGTGCGCGTGGAGCGCCTGCGCCTCACCGCCCTGCTGCTGGCGGCGCTCATGACCGCCGGGGCCATCTGCTTCACCGGGGTCATCGGCTTCATCGGCCTGGTGGGGCCGCACGTGGCGCGGCTCATGGTCGGCGGCGACCACCGCTTCCTGCTCCCGGCCTCGGCCCTGTCCGGCGCGCTCCTGGTGCTGGTGTCCGATTGCCTGGGCCGCACGCTCTTCGCCCCGCACATGGTGCCCATCGGCATCGTCACGGCCTTCCTGGGCGTGCCCTTCTTCTTCGGGCTCCTCATGCGCCGCAAACGGGAGTTCTGGTGATGCTCACAGCCCGAAACATCTTCTTCGACTACCCGGAACGCCACGTGCTGCGCGGGGTGTCCCTGTCCCTTGCCCCCGGAGAGGTGCTGGCCGTGCTCGGCCCCAACGGCGCGGGCAAGTCCACGCTCTTGCGCTGCCTGGCCGGTGCGCTTTCGCCAAAGGGGCAGGTGGAGTTGGATGGCCGCGCCCTGGAATCCGTGCCGCCAGCCGAGCGAGCCCGGCTCCTGGCCTTTGTGCCGCAGCACGTGCCCCCGCGCCTGCCCATGACCGTGTTCGAAGCCGTGCTCTTGGGCCGCAGACCCTACCTGTCCTGGCGGCCCAGGCAGCAAGATCTGGAGGCGGCGTGGGAGGCTCTGTCGCTCATGGGCCTGGGGGAGCTGGCGAACCGGGAGTTCTCGGAAATTTCCGGCGGCCAGCGTCAAAAGGCCGCACTGGCCCGCGCTCTGGCCCAGGAGAGCCGCCTGCTGGTCATGGACGAGCCCACGAGCAGTCTGGACCTGCGGCACCAACTGCAAGTCATGACCGTGCTGTGCGGCCTGGCCGAGGAGCGCGACATCGGGGTGATCCTGGCTGTGCACGACCTGAACCTGGCCGCGCGCTTCGCGCACCGGATCATCCTGCTGCATGACGGCCGCGTGGAGGCGGATGGCCCCCCGTCCGAGGCGCTCACCGAGGAGAGCATCCGCCGGGTCTACGGTGTGGATGTGTTGCGCCTGGAGGCCGGAGCCGGAACCATGTTTTTCCCCATGTCCGCCGCGAGCGGAACTGCCTGAACACGAATATCCCTTTGGAGGAGACGAGATATGAGATGGAGCGCCCCCTTTGCTGCCCTTGGTCTGACCTTGGGACTGACGTTTGGCCTTACCGTTTGCTTGGCCTTCCCAGCCCTTGCTGAAGAACCCGCGCAGAAACAGGTCCCAAAGTCCGGTCGCCTTGATGAGGTGCTGGTCACCGCCACCAGCCACGAGACTCGCATAGACGCCGTGCCCAACGCCGTGACGGTCATCACCCGCGAGCAGATCGACCAGATGGTGGCGCCCACTACCATCGACATCCTGAAGAACGCCGCAGGGGTGGAGGTCTACAACGCCCGTGGGCCGCTCTCGTCGAGCACATACAACCGCGTCATCATGCGCGGCCAGGGCAGCAACCCCGCACGCATCCTGGTGATGCTCAACGGCATTCCCCAGGCGGGCGGCCAGAACGGCGACTTCGAGTGGGGCTTCATCAACCCGCGCGACGTGGAGCGCATCGAGATCGTGCGCGGCCCCGGCTCGGCGCTGTATGGCTCCCAGGCCATGGGCGGCGTCATCAACATCATAACCCGCAAGCCCACGGAAAAAGACGGCAAGACCGTGTTGGAAACCAAGTACGGCTCGCTGAACACCATGAGCGCCTCGGCCTCCCATTCCCGCAAGGAGGGCGACTGGGGCTTCTACGGCTCGGCCACTGTGGGCGGCACCGACGGATACCAGGTCGTGCCCGACGACCAGGTGGTCTACAGGAGCGGCAAGGCCACCAACTCCGGCAACCTGCGCAGCACCAATGACTGGGGCCGCGGCGTGGTGACCTACGACATCGACAAAACTTCCGGCCTGACCCTGAACATGATGCATGGGCACTTCCTGAACCAGGGCATGTACAATTTTATGCATGAGTTCACGGCCTTCGAAATGGCCAAGAAGCAGGCGGACCTGAGCTACGCCAAGAAATTCGCTGGGGGCGAGGTTTTGGCCTACGCTTCCGCCGCTTACCAGTATTCCAGCTACGACGGCACCAGCAGCAGCGCTCCCTACAACAACATGGCCAAGACGGGCGAATCACCGGCCTACCAGCGCGACTACCAGGGAGGACTCAAGGCCACCATGGACGTGGGCCTCGGCAACACTCTGAGCACTGGCCTGGACCTCAAGCGCACCAGCTACGACCGCCGCTACGACAATTACGGCATGGTGGGCAGCAACTACGGCTCCGCTGGCGGCGACGCCCAGGTCTGGGGCGCGTTTTTGCAGGACGAGCTGAATCTTTTTGACGGCCGCCTCCTTATCACCCCGGGCGTGCGCTACGAGAACACCAGCCTGTTCGATGGGTATGCCGAGCAACTGCCGACGGTGACCCGGCGCGAGATGTCCCGCACCCTGCTGCGCTCCTTCACCGGGCGCGTGGGGGCGCGGCTGAACGTCGTGGATTGGCTGTCCTTCCGCTCAGCCTTCGGCGAGGCATTCCGCGCGCCCACCTTGAGCGAGCTGTACGGGGCCAGCCGCATCGGCACCAGCACCTACTACGGCAACACCGACCTCAAGCCCGAGCGTATGCGCTCCCTTGAAGGCGGCGTGGACATCACCCCGCTGGATGACCTGCGCATCTCTCTCACAGTCTACAAGAACCATGCGGTGGACTACATCGACAACGTGCTGGTGGCGGCGGGCACTTACAACAAGAAGAACATCGGCACCGTGGACACCGGCGGCTTCGAGGGCGAGATATCCTACACCTTCCTGGAGCACTGGCGCAGTTTCTTGAACCACCAGCAGTGCGATCCCAAGCTCATGACCGGAACCTACGTGGGCCAGCGCATCACCGGCACGCCCACCATGACCACCTCCATCGGCCTGGCCTTCAGCGACCCCAAGCTGTTCAATCTGTCCGTGGTGAACCGCCGCGTGGGACGCATCTACAACAACTCGGCCAACAGCCAAGTTTACGGCAACTATGACGTGGTGGACGCCAAGCTGTCCAAAGCCTTTGCGCTTGAAGCCTCAAAGCTGGAACTCTCGCTTGAGGTGTCCAACCTGTTCGACGTGCGCGTGCGCGAGACCTCCGGCACCCAGGCTCCCGGCAGCCTCTACACCGCTGGTGTGGCCTGGATATTCTAGCAACCCGGAGGGGGAGAAGCAGACCATGAAGATCACCGCCATCGTCTGGAACAGCCATGCCGAGGGCTTGGCCAGAGCCGCAGAGAGCCTGCCCTGGCTCACCCTGCGCCTGTACCCGGCCAAGAGCCTGGAGGACAGCCCGGAGCGCCAGGCCCAGGTCATGGCCGACCTGCACGGCTCGGACGCCGCCTTCCTGTACCGGGCCACGGAGCCGTTTTGGGACGAGATGGAGCCGGGGCTGAGGGACGTGGGCAAGAACGTGCCCACGGTCTGCCTGAGCTACGACCCCTCGCTCTGGGGCCTTTCCACCGCCAGGCCGGAGCTGGTGCAGGACGCCCACCGCTACATGACCTTCGGCGGCCTTCATAATGTGGCGAACATGTTCAAGGCCTTGGCACGGGAGTTCGGCGGACCGGAGTTCACGGAGCTGGACGCGCCGCCCCCGGCCCCGGTGCCTTGGGAAGGTCTGTGGCACCCTGCCATGCCCACGGGCAGCGGCGCACGGCGGCACTTTGCCAGCCTGGGCGAATACCTGGGCTGGTACAAGGGGCATTGCGCCGGGCGGCTCATGGAAAGCGGTCCCTGGGTGGGGCTAGTGGTAGGCCGCCACTACTGGGTGGGCGAAGCTCTGGAGGTGGAGGAACTGCTCATCAGCGACATGGAGGAGCAGGGCCTGCGCGTCATCCCCATCTTCACCAACACCATCAAGGACGACGGCCTGGGCAACAAGGGCGCGCTGGGCTGGCTGCGCGAGGTGTTTCTGGCCGAGGGCGCGCCGAAGGTGTCCGCCGTGGTCAAGCTGGTGAGCTTCTTCCTGGGCCACAGGCGAAGCGGCGCAGGCAACCAGGAGGACGCCGCGGCCGACGACAAGGGGGAGGCTGTCGCCTCCTCGGGCGTGGCGGCGTTCAAGGAACTGGGCGTGCCGGTGTTCCAACCCGTGTTTTCGTCGAGCAAATCCGTGGAGCAGTGGCAGGACGACCCCCAGGGCCTGGGCAGCGAGGTGGCCTGGAGCGTGGCCATGCCGGAGTTCGAGGGCGTCATCGAGCCCATCTACCTGGGCGGCGCAAGCCCGTACGAAAGCTCGGCCACCGGGGCCTCGCTGGAGCGCCGCGTGCCCGTGGCCGAGCGCAGCCAGCGTCTGGCCCGGCGTGTGGCGGCGTACATCCGCCTGGCCGAGAAACCCGTTGCCGAGCGCAAAGTCGCCTTCATCCTGCACAACGACCCCTGCGCCTCGGTGGAGGCCACGGTGGGCGGCGCGGCCAAGCTGGACAGCCTGGAGAGTGTGGCGCGGATTCTTGCCGCCATGAAGGCGCGAGGCTACAGCGTGGACCCGCCGGAGAACGGCGCGGAACTCATCGAAACCATCATGGCCCGCAAGGCCATCAGCGAATTCCGCTGGACCACGGTGGACGAGATCGTCGCCAAGGGCGGGGCGCTGGCCCGGCTATCGCTCGGCACGTACCTGGGCTGGTGGCGGCACTACCCGGAAAAGGTGCGCGCGCGCATAGCCAAGGCCTGGGGCGAGCCGCCGGGCGCCGAGGTGAACGGCGTGCCCCCGGCCATGCTGCATGAGGGCAAGATCGTCATCACCGGCGTGGCCTACGGCAATGCGGCCATCTGCGTGCAGCCCAAGCGCGGCTGCGCAGGGCCGCGCTGCGACGGCCGAGTGTGCAAGATTCTCCACGACCCGGACATTCCGCCACCGCACCAGTACCTCGCCACCTACCGCTGGCTGCAAGACGAGGCCGAGGGCTTTGGCGCGGACGTGCTCATCCACGTGGGCACCCACGGCAACCTGGAATTCCTGCCTGGCAAGAGCGTGGGCCTGTCCGCCTCCTGCCTGCCGGACCTGGCCCTTTTCGAGGTGCCGCACCTGTACATCTACAACGCCGACAACCCGCCCGAGGGCACCATCGCCAAGCGCCGCAGCTACGCCGCGCTGGTGGACCACATGACCACGGCGCTGACGCACACAGAGCTGTACGAGGAGCTGGACGAGCTGAGCAGGCACCTGGCCGAGTGGGAACAAGCCAGGGACAGCGACAAGACCCGCGCGCACATGCTGGAGCACCTGGTGTGCGACGTGGCCGAGAAGGCCAACCTGCTGTCCGGCATCAAGGGCGTTGAGGCCATGCACTTTGGGCAGTTGGCCACGGCCCTGCACGAGTCCCTGGACCTCATCCGCGGAACCCAGCACGACGACGGCATGCACGTCTTCGGCAGCGCGCCGGAGGGCGAGCGCCTGAACGCCTTCCTCTGGTCCATCCTGCGCTACGACGCGGACGACCCGCGCTCCCTGCGGCGCAGCCTCTGCCGCATGCTGGGGCTGAATCTGGACACCCTGCTGGCCGAGCCGGGGGCCGTGGACCAGCGCCTGAAAGTCAGCAACTCTGAGTTGCTGGCGGACGTGGAGCGCCTAGGCCGGGAGGCCTGCGGCGCGGCGCTGGCATGCGGGGACGAAGAGGGTTTCGCACAGGCCGTGCTGGCCCTTGTGGGCGAGCGTCTGGTGGATGGAGCTTCTGCCGACAACCTGCCCGCCATATTCCGCCGCATCCAGGACGTGAAACGCCGCGTGGACGAGTCCAAGGAAATCGACGCGCTGCTCGGAGGCTGTGCGGGGCGTTACATCGAGCCGGGCCCGTCTGGCATCATCACCAGGGGACGCGAGGACATCCTGCCCACGGGCCGCAACTTCTACTCGCTCGATCCCCGCCGCCTGCCCACGCGGGCCGCGCACATGGTGGGCATGCGCCTGGCAGACGCCATCATCGACAAGCATGTGCGCGAGGAAGGCCGCGTGCCCGAGAACGTGGCCATGTTCTGGATGTGCAACGACATGATGTGGGCCGACGGCGAGGGCATGGGGCAAATCTTCCACCTCATCGGCGTGCGGCCCCTTTGGAAGGCGGGCGGCCACGTGAAGGGCTTCGAGGTCATCCCCCTTGAAGAACTGGGCCGCCCCCGCGTGGACGTGACCATTCGGGTCTCGGGCCTGCTGCGCGACAGCTTCCCGGAGCAGATGGCGCTGGTTGACGAGGCCATCCACCACGTGGCCGGACTGGACGAGGCCGACGAGGCCAACTTCGTGCGCAAGCACGCCCGCGCCACTCTGGAGAAATCCGGGGAGTCCGGCGCGGACGCATGGCGCAAATCGACGCTACGCCTGTTCTCCTCCAAGCCCGGCACCTACCAGGCCGGGGTGAACCTGGCCGTGTACGCCTCGGCCTGGCAGACGGAAGCCGACCTGGCGGACATCTTCGTCTACTGGAACTCCTACGCCTACGGCAAAGACGTGTTCGGCGAGCAGCGGCCCCGGCAGCTTGAGGCGGCGCTTTCCACCGTGGACGTGAGCTACAACAAGGTGGTGAGCGACGAGCACGACCTGTTCAACTGCTGCGGCTACTACGGCACCCACGGCGGCATGACGGCGGCGGCCCGGCAGTTCGGCGGCGGCGAGGTGAAGGGCTACTACGGCGACACCCGCGAGCCGGGCCGCGTGCAGGTGCGCGACCTGGCTGATGAGATACGCCGTGTGGTGCGCACCCGCCTGCTGAACCCGGCCTGGATCGAAGGCATGAAGCGCCACGGCTACAAGGGCGCGGGCGATATGGCCAAGCGCGTGGGCCGCGTGTACGGCTGGGAGGCCACCACCCGCGAGGTGGACGACTGGATCTTCGACGACATCGCCAAGACCTTTGTGATGGATGAGGAGAACCGCGAGTTCTTCCGCCAGCACAATCCCTGGGCGCTGGAGGAAATTGGTCGCAGATTGCTGGAAGCCCAGTCGCGCGGCCTGTGGCAGGCCAACCCCGAGGTGCTGGACGCCCTGAAGGAATCGTACCTGGAGATGGAAGGCTGGCTCGAAGAGGACATGGGCGAGGTTCCCTCAAACGGAAGGGCCGACTTCCAGGGCGGCAGCGTGGACATCATGCGGCCCGAGGATGTGGAGCAGTGGCAGGAAATGATGCGGGCCATGAAGGCCAAGCCCGCCTAACATACCGGAGCGAGAGACCTTGAAGAACCATACCTTCGCCTATCCCTTCTCGGCCATCGTGGGCCAGGACCTCATGAAGGAGGCCCTGCTGCTCAACGTGGTGAACCCGAAGCTCGGCGGCGTGCTCATCCGCGGCGAAAAGGGCACGGCCAAGTCCACGGCGGTGCGTGCCCTGGCCAGCCTGCTGCCGGAAATCGATGTGGCCGAGGGCTGCCCCTTTGCCTGCAAGCCGGGCGGCCCCCACGACCTGGGGGGCCTGTGCGCCGAGTGCGCCGTAAAAGCCGAAGCCGGAACCCTGTCCACACTCCGCCGCCGCACCCGCGTGGTGGACCTGCCCGTGGGCGCCACCGAGGACCGCGTTCTCGGCACCCTGGACCTTGAGGCCGCCATCAAGAAGGGCGAGAAGCACTTCGAGCCGGGCATCCTGGCCGAGGCGCACCGCGGCATCCTGTACGTGGACGAGGTGAATCTGCTGGACGACCACATCGTGGACGTGCTGCTCGACGCCGCCGCCATGGGCGTGAACACCGTGGAGCGCGAGGGGGTGAGCTTCAGCCATCCGGCGCGCTTCGTGCTGGTCGGCACCATGAACCCGGAGGAAGGCGAGCTGCGGCCCCAATTGCTGGACCGCTTCGGCCTGTGCGTGCAGGTGGAGGGCATTCTGGACATCGACAGCCGCGTGGAGGTGGTCAAGCGCCGCGCGGCCTACGAGGACAACCCGGCGGGTTTCGCCCACGACTGGGAGGCGCGGGAGCAGGAGGTTGCCGAACGCGTGGAGCGCGCCCGCGCCCTTTTGCCCCGTGTGGGTTTCCCGGACGAGCTGCTGCGCCTGGTGGCCCAGATCGCCGTGGACATGGGCGTGGACGGCCATCGCGCGGACCTGGTGATGATGAAGACCGCCAAGACCCTGGCCGCGCTTGACGGACGCGGCATCGCCACCCGCGAGGACGTGGGCCGCGCCGCAGAGTTGGCCCTGCCGCACCGCATGCGCAAGAAACCCTTCCAGGACATCGGCTTGGACAAGACTGCCCTGGCCGGGAGCATGGAGAAAGGCCTTGCAAAATAAACGGGCCGCCAGGCCGCAGGTGTACCCGTTCAGCGCCATCGTAGGCCAGGAGCGCCTCAAGCGAGCTTTGACCGCCTGCGCCGTGTGCCCCTCAATTGGCGGCGTGCTGGCGCGAGGACAGAAAGGCACGGCCAAGTCCACGGCCGTGCGCGCACTGGCGGCGCTGTTGCCGCACATCGAGGTGGTGCGCGGCTGCCCGTTCTCCTGCGCGCCCGAAGGCCCGCACTGCCCGGCCTGTGCAGAACGCCAGGGCCGGGGCGAAGACCTGCCCACGGACTGGCGGCCCGCCCTGCTGGTGGATCTGCCCCTTGGAGCCACCGAGGACCGCGTGAGCGGTTCGCTTGACCTTGAGGCGGCCATCCGCCATGGCCGCAAGCAGCTTGAGCCTGGCCTCTTGGCCCGCGCGCATCGCGGCGTGCTCTACGTGGACGAGGTGAACCTGCTCTCCGACCATCTGGTGGACATCCTGCTCGACGCCGCCAGCATGGGAGAGAACGTGGTGGAGCGCGAGGGCATCAGCTTCCGGCACCCGGCCCAGGTCATCCTCATCGGCACCATGAACCCGGAGGAAGGCGAACTGCGGCCCCAACTGCTCGACCGCTTCGGTCTGTGCGTGGAAGTGGCCGCGCCTCTAGACCTGGGTGAGCGCATCGAGGTGCTGCGCCGCCGCGAGGCTTTCGACGCCGACCCGGTCGGCTTTGCTGCGCAATGGGCTGAAGAGGAACGCCGAACGGCGCGCGCCATCGTGCAGGCCCGCCGCGCCCTGCCCCTGGTGCGCATCCCGGCTCCGCTTCTGCGGCAAGCCACGCAGCTCTGCCTGGAGGCCTGCGTGGCCGGACACCGGGCGGACATCGCCCTGCGCCTGACGGCCCGCACCCTGGCCGCCCTTGCCGGGCGTGAGGACGTGCGCGCCGCCGACCTGGAAGAGGCCGCCGACTTGGTGCTGCTGCACCGCCGCCGCATGCCGCCGCCCCCCGCTCCGCCAGAGCAGGAGAAGAAAAAAGGACAAAAGCAGGAGGACCACGAACACCAGCACGAGCATGAGCCGGAGCCAGAGCGGCGCCAGGAGCAACAGCCCGAGCCGCAACAGGCGGAACAGCAGCCAGAGGACGCGCGCACCAGCGAGGACGAAGGCGAGATGGAGGAGTCGCCGCCGAAAGACGAGCCGAAAGACGAGCCGGATGACGAGCCGGAAGATGAGCCGGAAGACGGCGAATCCGAGGCCACAGGCAGCCCCACAGCCCTGGAGACCATCTTCCCCGTGGGTGCGGCCTTCCGCGTGAAACCCATCGTGTATAAAAAGGACCGCGTGGTGCGAACCGGCTCTGGTCGGCGCACACGCTCGCGCACCAGCCAGAAGTCCGGGCGCTACGTCAAGGCGCGCCACAACCCGGCACCCACGGACCTGGCCCTGGACGCCACCCTGCGCGCTGCCGCCCCGCACCAGAAACAGCGCAGGGAGGTGCTTGCCAGGCCAGAGGACATTGCTGTCCTGGTCCGCGCTTCGGACTTGCGCCAGCGCGTGCGCGAGAAGCGCATGGGGCACTTCATCGTCTTCGTGGTGGACGCCAGCGGCAGCATGGGCGCGGGCAAACGCATGGTGGAGACCAAGGGCGCGGTGCTCTCGCTTCTGCTCGACGCCTACCAAAAACGCGACAAGGTTGGCTTGGTGGCCTTCCGGGGCCAGGGGGCGTCCGTGCTGTTGCCGCCCACCTCAAGCGTGGACCTGGCCTACAAGCTGCTGGAGGAGCTACCCACCGGCGGCAAGACCCCGCTGGTGCACGGTCTGTCCCTGGGCCACGAGCTGCTCCAGCGCCAACTGCGGCGCGACCCGGCGAGCTTCCCGGTGCTGGTGCTCATTTCCGACGGCAAGGCCAACGTGAGCTTGGCGGGAGGAAAACCGCTGGCCGAGGCGAAGCTGGCGGCCCGAACCATAGCCGAAGACCCGCGCATTCGAGCGCTCGTGGTGGACGTGGAAAAGGCCGGGCTCATCCGCTTCGGTTTGGCCGAGGGCCTGGCGGCAGAAATGGGGGCGCAGTATTACCGCATCGAGGACTTGCGCGCCCGCGACCTGGTGGATGTGCTGCGGCGCGAGGTGCTGAATCCAGGCGGATGAACTCTTGCGTAAGGATCACATTGCCGGTAGATAATGACACAAATCCAATGGAGGTTTTCCATGCGCATTCTCAACCGTCTTCTCCTCGTCGTGGTCCTCGTGCTCCTGGCGTGCCCGGCCTTTGCCGGGGCTAAAGACCCGCTGTTCATCAATCTCACCAGCGACGACCCGCACCGGGCGCTCATGGCCATCAGCTTTGGCCAGGGGCAAATGGAGCGGGGCCACCCTCTCACGGTGTACCTGAATGACAAAGCCGTGCTGGTGGCGAGCAAGAAGAACGCCGTGCAGTTCGCAGAGCAGCAGAAGATGCTCTCCGGCATCGCCGCCAAGGGCGGCATCGTGCTGGTCTGCCCCATGTGCAGCAAGAAGTTTGGCGTGGCCGAGGCGGACTTCATCACTGGGGCCAAGCTCACCAGCCCGGACATCACCGGGCCTGCGCTCTTCAAGGACAACACAAAGACCCTGTCCTGGTAACAGCAACGCCATAACCGCTCGGGCGTCCCCGCCACAGGGATACGCCCTTTCCTTTGACGCGTTGGGGCTAGTGCTCGTGGTCGTGCGGACCGTGCTCATGGGCATGGTCATGCCCGTGTCCCGCGCCGTCCGCGTGCTCGTACGGATGCGAATGCTCGCCCTGGCCCGGATGCGTGTACGGATGCTCATGCGTATGGGGGTACTCATGCGCGTGGTCATGGGAATGCGCGTGGTCGCCCTTCATTGCCGCCTCCTTGTCTTGTCGAGGTTTACCGCTACTGGCTTCCATATACCGCCGCACGTGGCTCTGATACATCCCGCACGCATATTTTCCTTCGTGCACGCGGCATCGTCGAATTCCGCCAAGCGTCACATGCTGTGCACCGCCCGCCTAGTTTCGCACAACCAGTTTTGCGCTTCTCCCCAAGACCTCCCGCAGCAAGCCCGACAACGGCTCAGACACAAGCACGCGGCCTGACGCCGCCAGCTCGGCATCGGCGCAGCCCTCGGGCTGGAAGCCTTGCAGCGCCCACTCAACGCCCCCAAGGCCGGAGAGTTCGCGCCCCAGCTCCAGCAGCTCCGCCTCGGACAAGAGCGCCGGGTGCCAGGTGGTGCGCAGCTCGAAGGCCACGCCGCTGGCGCGCACAAGGTCCAGGCTCTCCCAGGCCGCCGCAGCGCTGCCCACAACGCCGGTGATGCGCCCATACGCCGCGCGCGGGGCCTTCAGGTCCAGGCCGATCCAGTCCGTCAGCGGCAGCACTCGCGCTAGGGCCTGCGGGTCCATGCCACTGGTGTGCAAGCCTACCTCGAAACCCAGGCCGCGCACCTGGCGCATGGCTTCGCCCAGTCCAGGCTGAAGCAGCGGCTCACCGCCGGAGAAGACCACGGCCTCCAGCAGGCCTTGCCGCGTTTTGAGCCAGAGCAGCACCTCAGCCAAGGGCCTCTCTCCGGCGCAAAAAGGCCGCAGCGCGGCATTGTGGCAGTAGGGGCAGTTCCAGGCACAGCCCTGGCAAAACATCGTGGCCGCCAGCTTGCCCGGCCAATCCGAGGAGCTCAAAGGGGTGAGGCCGCCCACCACGATGGCGGCGGCCCCATCCTCATGCGCGGCAGATGTCACGCGGTGAGCTCGTTGCCGCTCTGCACCGGCTCGCGGAAGCACAGGCGCTCATCATACTCGCCCTTCTTGCCGATGTTGAAGGCCGAGCGTGGGCGGTAGTAGCCCATGACCCGAGTCCAGATCTCGCAGTCCTGCTGGCGGCCTTCGTTTGCGCAGGTGGGGCAGTTCTTGTGCTCGCCCTCCAGGTAGCCGTGGGATGGGCACACGGAGAAGGTGGGCGTGATGGTGATGTACGGCAGGGCGAAGCGCGTCAACGCCCGGCGCACCAGCTCGCGGCAGGCGCGGGCATCGGACACGCGCTCGCCCATGTACAGATGCAGCACCGTGCCGCCGGTGTACTTGCGCTGGAGCTCTTCCTGTCGGGAGAGGGCTTCGAAGGGGTCGTCGGTGAAGCCTACGGGCAGTTGGGAGGAGTTGGTGTAGTAGGGCTGCTCGTCGGTGCCGGCCTGGAGGATGTCCGGGAAGCGGCGGCGGTCCTCCTTGGCGAAGCGATACGTGGTGCCCTCGGCCGGGGTGGCCTCCAGGTTGTACAGATGGCCGGTCTCTTCCTGGAACCCGGTCATGCGCGCGCGCACATGGTCCAGAAAGCGCACGGCCAGTGCGTACCCGGCCTCGGTGGTCACGTCCTCGGCGCCGCCTGTGAAGTTCCGGAGCATCTCATTGATGCCGTTGACGCCGATGGTGCTGAAGTGGTTGCGCAACGAGCCCAGGTAGCGCTTGGTGTAGGGGAACAGCCCGCCGTCCATGCGCGCCTGGATTTCCTTGCGCTTTACCTCCAGGCTGGTGCGCGAGATGTCGAGGAGCGCGTCCAGCCGGGCCAAGAGGTCGCGCTCGTCGCCTTTGGCCAGGTAGCCCAGGCGCGCGCAGTTGATGGTGACAACGCCCAGCGACCCGGTCTGTTCCGCGCTGCCGAAGAGCCCGTTGCCGCGCTTGAGCAGCTCGCGCAGGTCCAGTTGCAAACGACAGCACATGGAGCGCACCATGTTCGGGGTGAGGTCGGAGTTCAGGAAGTTCTGAAAGTACGGCAGGCCATACTTGGCGGTCATCTCGAAGAGCAGGTCCACGTTGGGGCCGTCCCAGGGGAAGTCCTTGGTGATGTTATAGGTGGGGATGGGGAAGGTGAACACGCGGCCCTTGGCGTCGCCCGCGGTCATGACCTCGATGTAGGCCCGGTTGATCATGTCCATCTCAGCCTGCAACTCGCCGTAGGTGAAGGCCATTTCCTCGCCACCGATGACCGGATGCTGGCCGCGCAGGTCCTCCGGGCAGGTCCAGTCAAAGGTTAGGTTGGTGAAGGGCGTCTGCGTGCCCCAGCGCGAGGGCACGTTCAGGTTGTAGATGAGCTCCTGGATGCACTGGCGCACCTCGCCGTAGGCCAGCTTGTCCTTGCGCAGAAAGGGCGCCATGTAGGTGTCGAACGAGCTGAAGGCCTGCGCACCCGCCCACTCGTTCTGCAGCGTGCCCAGGAAGTTCACGATCTGGCCCACGGCACTGGAAAGATGTTTGGGCGGCTTGGCCTCCACCTTGCCGGGCACGCCATTGAGCCCCTCGGTGAGCAGCATGCGCAGAGACCAGCCCGCGCAGTAACCGGAAAGCATATCCAGGTCGTGGACGTGCAGATCGCCCTCGCGGTGCGCCCGGCCCACCTCGGGCGGGTACACGTGGTTCAGCCAGTAATTGGCCGTGACCTTGCCGGAGACGTTGAGGATCAGCCCGCCCAGGGAATAGCCCTGGTTGGCGTTGGCGTTCACGCGCCAGTCCTGGCGGTCCAGGTACTCGTTGACGCTGGCGGCCACGTCCACCACGGTCTTCTTGTCCTGGCGCAGCTTGGCCCGCTGCTCGCGGTACACGCTGTAGGCGCGCATGGTCTTGAAGTGGTTGGCCGAGATGAGCGCCTGCTCCACCGCGTCCTGAATGTTCTCGATGTCCGGCAAGCGTCCCCCGAAGCGGTGGGACAGCACCTTGACCACCTGCGCCGTGATGAGCCGCGCCTCGTCGCCGTCGAACTCCCCCGTGGCCGCGCCCGCGCGCTGGATGGCCGAGCGGATCTTGCCCGCGTCAAAGGCGATGGTTTCGCCGCTTCTTTTGCGCACCTGGGCGGGCGGCGCAATGGGCCGCAGGGGGGTCAAAATGGCGGCTGGGGCGCTGGGGGTGGAATCTGCGGGAACGGGTTCGGCGAGGTGCTGGGCGGTCTGGGGCATGGCGGTCTCCGGCTGCATTGGGTTTCGATGACGCGGGGGCCGAAACCAGCAGCCGAGAGGGAACACGCCCGTCAGAACTGCCGCATCGCCCTCCCACGAGGCACACGCGTCACACCGTCCGCGCATGGTGCGCAGACGGGAGCAGGCAGGTCTTCGGACTTGCGGGCATTTGCGGCATTCGCCGCCTTCCTCGCCCCCGGACTTCCCGGCGCACGCCAGTGTCTCGTTGTGGGGGGCTCGTTCCCGTTCACCGCTGCGGGGCAGTTCTGGGCTTGCACCAGATTCCCTTTTCACCCGGTCGAAACCGGGCACCAGCTCACGAAGAGGTATGAGGCTGACGGCTGACAAAGTCAAATCCCTTCGCCAAGGGTAGCCCATTGATATTATTGGGGCATATGTGCCGCGAGCAAGAACCGCCGCCCGTCAACCTGCCGTAATCGCGGAAGAATGCACGGTTGTCCACAGCAGGAAAATTTCCTAGAAATTTTCTTGAGTCTACGGCGTGCAGCACCGTCCTTGACAGCAACCGCCCAACCGGGCAAGCAAATTTGACTGTGCCCCAAAGAGGTGCAGAGTTGTTGCTTTCAGGTCGTCCATCGCTGGACGTGAAAAGGGAAGTTCGGTGCAAGACCGACGCTGACCCGCAACCGTGAGAGGGGACGAACGCCGTGAATGCCACTGGCCCTGCGAAGGGCTGGGAAGGTGCGGCAAGTAGGACGATCCTCAAGCCGGGAGACCTGCCTGATCGCCTATGCTACGGCTTCGAGGTATAAGCCGGGGTAGGTATGCTTTCGCCTGTCGCGTTTGCTTGCGCCCATTTCCCTCCTCGAAGCCTCCACTTCAATTCTTGAAGCAGGAGGTTTTTTTGTGCGTATTTTCCTTTGTGTTCTGCTCCTATTGACTACCTTTCCCCTTGCGGCCCTGGCCAAGGATGACTCCGGCGGCCAAGCCAACTCCACTTCGCCCGGCTACGTCATGGACGAGGTGGTGGTCTCGGCCAGCCGCGCCCAGGAGCCAATCCGGCAGGTGCCGCGCAACGTCACGGTCATCACCCGTGAGGAAATCGAACGCTCCGGCGGCAACAGCATCACGGATCTGCTCGCCCGCCAGGTGGGCGTGAGCCAGCAGAACTACTTCGGGACGGACCGCAACTCGCTGGTGGATCTGCGCGGCCAGGGCAACCTCGCCGCCCAGAACGTGCTGGTCATGGTGGACGGCCAGCGCATAACCCCAGTGGACATGGCCGCCGCCCCGCTGAACACGGTGCCCTTGAGCGAAGTGGAGCGCATCGAAATCGTGCGCGGCCCGGGCGGGGTCATCTATGGCGACCGCGCCGTGGGCGGCGTCATCAACATCATCACCCGCAAGGGCGACGCCGTGAACGGGTTCTCTGGCAGCGTGGGCGCGGGCTACGGCTCCTATGACTCCACCAAGTACAATGCAGCGGTGCGCGGGCGGGATGGCTCGGTGTACGGCAGCGTGGCGGCGTCCACCAGCGACACCACAGGCTACCGCGCCAACGGCGCGCTATGGCAGCAGGACGCCCTGGGCAGCGTGGGTTGGGAGGCGAACAAGGCGCTCACGCTCTCACTCTCCAGCGCCTACCACGAGGACCGCTACGGCCTGCCCGGAGGCGTGAGCCGCGCAGCCGCCCTTTCCCGCGACGCCAGGCGCATGACCAGCAGCCCCAACGACTGGGGCCAGACCACCGACAGCCGCATCCAAGGCGGGGCCAAGCTCGATCTCGACGCATTTGGCAGCCTTGACTACCACCTGGGCTACCGCACGCGTGAGAACCCCTACGCCTATGGCACGACCAAATACAAAATCAACGACGAGACCGACAACTCTGACCTCACCTACACCGCAGGCTTCGACCTCTTCGGCATGAAGAACACGCTGCGCCTGGGCGGCGATGGCTGGACCTCGCACTACACCTCCGGCTCCATTGCGGCGAACCGCAACACCAGCGACGTGTGGAGCGCCGGCGGCTTCGCCCACGACGCCATCACCCTGGTGCCGGACCTCACCTTGCAGCTGGGCTACCGCTACAACCGCTACGACGCCCACGGCGAGGACATTCCGGATAATACATGGAACAACAATGCCTACGAGTTGGGTCTTGTCTACGACCTGACAAAAAAGGCCAGCCTGTACGCCAGCTACGCCAGCACCTTCCGCACACCCACCGTGGACGAACTGAACTTCCAGACCGGAACCCTCAAGCCGCAGACGAGCCGCAGTCTGGAAACCGGGGTGCGCGCCGGCCTGCTGGACAATCTTGAGGGCAACCTCTCCGTCTTCCGCTCCGTCACCAGCGACGAGATCTGGTACGACGGCAGCAAGGGGGCCTGGGGCTTGAACTCGAACTACGAGAGCGATGTCATCCGCAAGGGCGTTGAAGCCGAGTTGCGCTACCGCCCCTTCAAGGTGCTGGGGCTCAAGGCCAACTACGCCTACGTCGAGGCCAAGTTCGACCAGACCGGGACCACTGTGCCGCTGGTGCCCAAGCACACGGCCAAGCTCGGCGCGGACTGGGACATCCTGCCCTCGCTCTTGTTCAATGTCAGCGGCACCTACGTCAGCTCCAAGCAGGTCAACGCGGCCAATACCCTGCCGCCCATCTGGTCCTACACCGTGGTGGACACCAAGCTGACCTGGAGCATCGACACGTTCAAGGTCTATGCCGGGGTGAACAACCTCTTCGACTCCTGCTACACCACCATGGCCTTCGGCAATACGTCCTACTACGCCATGCCCACGCGCAACTTCTACAGCGGCGTGGAGTGGAGCTTCTAGCGCCAAACAGACGCGGGGGCCGAACTTTCGGCCCCCGCCGGAGCATTTCCATGGATCGAATCCGACTGGACGCCACGGACCAACGCCTGCACCTCGACCTCGGACGTCCCTGCCCGGTGCTGGGCTCCTGCGTGCTCGGCGGCGGCTTCGGCCTGGCGCGGCATGTACTGAACCTGCGCGTGGACGCCAACCTCGCGGGCGAGAGCTTGCGTTTCCCCGTGCCCGAATCGACCCTGCTGGAGTACTGCGCGGCCCAAGGCTGGGCTGGGCCAGTAGCGGGCATGATGACCGCCGCGTCCATGAAGTCCCTGCGCACGGCTCGGCTGGAGGAGAACGGCCTGGCCGTGCTGGCCGCCGTCACCGCCGGGCTGACCAACGCCCGCCGCGCCGGCGACCCGGCCGAGTGCCGCGACTTCCCCGAGGCCGCGCCGCCGCCAGGCACCATCAACATCATCGTGGCTCTGGGCGCGAGCCTGCCTCTGGCGGCAATGGTGGAAGCGGTGATCACCATCACCGAGGCCAAAGCGGCGGTGTTGCAGGACTTGGGCATAACCAGCCGGACCACGGGCTTGTCGGCCACGGGCACCGGTACTGACGCCGTGGCCGTGGTGGCCCTGGGCGGGCGTGAGACCGCGTACTGCGGCAAGCACATGCTCGCCGGCGAGCTGACCGCCCGGGCGGTGATGCAGGCTCTGGCCGCATCGCTGGAATGGTACGCCAAGGAGGGGCCGTGGGCGTGAAAAATATCCTCGCGTTTCTTCTGGCCTTGCTGCTGGCCGCCTGCTCGTCCGATGCGGGCCAGGGCCGTCCGGCCTGCGGCACGCCGCCCAGCCGCGTGGTATGCCTCGCGCCCAGCGCCGCGGAGCTGCTCTTTGCCTTGGACGCGGGCGGGCTTGTGGTGGGCACGGCGGAGCACAGCGATGAACCGGCCGAGGCGCGCACCCTGCCACGCGTCGGGTCTTACGCCCGGCCGGACCTGGAACGTGTCTTGACCCTGCGCCCCGACCTCTGCATCGCGGTACAGGACGGCACGCCGCCCCAAACCTTGGCCCGGCTTGGCGAACTCGGCATTCCCGTGGTGCTCATGGCCACCGGAAACCTTGAGGAGCTGTTCGGATCCATGCTCGCCGTGGGCCGCGCGGTGGGGCGGCAGGCCAAGGCCGAGGCGCTGGTGCGGGGCCTGCGAGAGCGCATGGAGGCCGTGCGGGGGCGCGCCGCCCAGGCCCGGCACCGCCCCCGCGTGCTGTTCCAGGTGAGCGGTCCGCACATCATGGCCGCCGGTCCGCGAAGCCTGCTGGGCCAGCTCGTCGCCCTGGCCGGGGGCGACAACGCCGCCCCGGCGGAGCCAGCCTATCCGCAACTCTCCGCCGAGCAGGTGCTGGCCATGGCCCCGGACGTGGTGGTGGCCTTCGACATGCTGGGCCAGGGCCAAGGTCAAGACCAGGGCATGGCAGGCTGGCCAGCCGACCCACGCATCCCCGCCGTGCGCAACCGCCGTCTGTACACGGTTGACCCGGCGCTCTTCGCCCGGCCCGGCCCGCGCTTGGCGGAGGCATTGGAAGCTCTGGCCCGCATCATCCACCCCGAGATTTTCGGAGCGTACCGGCCATGAACTTTCTCTTGTCCCGCCGAGTTTCGCCTCACTTGGCCGTCATTCTGGCGGTTCTTGTCCCCGCCCTGGCGCTCTGCTGCCTGGCAGCCCTGTGCCTGGGGTCCACAACGCTCACCCCGGCCGAGGTTCTGCATGCGCTCTGGGGCGACGCCGACCCCATGCCCCTGGCGCTGGTGCGCTCCCTGCGCCTGCCGCGCCTGCTGCTGGCGCTCGCCGCCGGGGCCAGCCTTTCCGCTGGCGGGCTCGTGTTCCAGGCCCTGCTGCGCAATCCCCTGGCCGAGCCGTACATCCTTGGCGTGTCCGGCGGGGCGGCAATCGGCACCATCGCCGCTCTGGTGCTCGGCCTGGGGAGCTTGGCCCTGCGGCTGCCTGCGGCGTTCGCCGGGGGGCTGGCCACGCTGACCATAGTCCTGGCCTTGGGACGCTCTTTGCGCACCTCGGGGCGGGACACGCTGCTGCTCGCCGGAGTGATGGTCAACGCCTTCTGCGGCGCGGTGATTCTCTTTCTCGTGTCCCTGTCGCCCCACCATCTCATCGCCTCGGTGGTGTTCTGGCTCATGGGCGACCTGGGCTTCCACGCGTCCGCGGACGCGCTGCTCCTGGTCTGCGCCGTGCTGCCCTGCCTGGCCGTGGTCCTGGCCCTGGCGCACGGCATGAACGTGCTCCAGCTGGGCGAGGAAACCGCCTCCACCATGGGCCTGCCGGTGGGGGCCATGCGCAACGCCCTGCTCTGGACCACCACCGTCATGGTCAGCGCCACTGTGGCCGTGTGCGGCCCGCTTGGCTTCATCGGGCTGGTGACGCCGCATGCCATGCGCCGCCTCATCGGCGCGGATCACCGCCTGCTTGTGCCGGCCTGCGTGCTCGGCGGCGGGGCGTACCTCGCCCTGTGCGACGCGTTGGCCCGCGCGCTGCCAGCCACGGGCGAACTGCCGGTGGGCGTGGTGACAGCCATGCTCGGCGCACCGGCCTTCGTGGCCCTGCTCGCGGGAAGGCGCACATGAACGCCTGTGTATGGGCCGTGAAGGCGTGGGGCCTGGATCTCACTCGCAACAGCACGGCCGTCTTGAGGAACGTAGGCCTCACTGCGCGGCTGGGCGTCATCCACGCCATCGTCGGTCCCAACGGTTCAGGCAAGACCACGCTGCTGCGCCTGCTCGCGGGCCTCCTGCGGCCGAGCGCGGGAACCGTGGAAATCCTCGGGCGCCCTCTCGCCGCGTCTTCCCACCGCCAGCGGGCAAGGACCATGGCCTATCTGCCGCAAAACCTGCCAGGGCCATTGCCACTCACGGTGCGCGAGCTCGTGCTCCTCGGACGCACCGCGCACCAGGGCCTGCTGGGTCTGGAAACCCGCGCCGACCAGGAGGCCGTGGAGCGCTCTCTGAACCTGGCGCGGGTCGCCCACCTGGCGGAGGCCCGGCTGGAGCATCTGAGCGGAGGGGAGCTGCAGCGGGCGTTCATCGCCAAGGCACTGTGCCAGGAGCCGGCCATCCTGCTCCTGGACGAGCCCACCGCCAGCCTGGATCCGGCGCACGGCCTCCAGGTCATGGAGCTGCTGGCCGGGCTGCGCAGCGCGCAAGCGGTCTGCACGGTCATGGCCTCGCATGACTTGAACCTCGCCGCCCGCTACGCTGACGAGGCCACGCTGCTGCAGGGAGGGCGGGTCGTCTGCCAGGGCAACCCCGCAATGGTGTTCGCCCCGGAGCGACTTGAACCCGTGTACGGCTGCGGCTTCGAGCGCTGTCCATCCAGCGCTGGCCCAGGCGTGCTCCTGCCATTTCCAAGCGGCGCCAAGCGCCAACAAGGATGAGCCATGCCCGGCCGGTCAACGGAAGAGCCGCCTGTCAGCAATCGGCAGTCTTCAAGCTATGGCGGCATGGGCTTGTTCCTTTCCGCAGGGTTGCACCTGCTGCTGTGCTGCGCCCTTGCGGCGACACCTCCCGCTATACCTTCACCATTGCCTTCGCCGCTCATGGAGGTGGACCTCGGAGAAAGACCCGGAGCGCCTGGCGGAAGCAACGCCTCTGTCACACAGCACTCTCGACAGGGAGCCAAGGCGGTCACATCAACGTCTTCGCTTCAGCCGACGGCCCGGCCTGACCTCGCCCCGCGCGCTCTTGAAGCCAGCCAAACGGATCCGCGCGCGACGTTTGCCGCCGTTACGCCAGAAAGCAATGCATCAGGAGCGGTTGGTGAACCGGGAACTGGCGGTGGAACAAGTGCAGGTGAAGGGCGGTCTTCGGGCACCGGTGCGGGCCAAGGCGGCGTGGCTGTGGATCGCATGCCCGAGGCCGTGAAGCGCGTGAAGCCGACCTATCCTGCGGAGGCCCGGCGGCGAGGCATCACAGGGCGAGTGCTCCTGCGGGTCCATGTCGACGCGGTTGGGCGCGTGCGCGAAGTGCTCGTCCTGTCCGCCGAGCCAGCCAGCTTTTTCGAAGTGCAGGCTGTCGAGGCGGTGCGGAAGTGGCGCTTCACGCCAGCCGTGTCCAAAGGCATTCCAGTGGGGGGATGGGTGACCCTACCGGTACGATTCGAATTGGATGACAAATGAAGGTCGGCTTGGCTTCGAGTTTGAGGAAAGGTGACTAGACGCGCCTTGCGTCGACGGAATAATCTTCCGTTAGCCTCCTTGCGGGTAGCGGACAGAAATGCTTCCAGCCGTGTTTTTGCGCAAAGATATCTTTGCACGAATTCTCACATCTCGTCCCAGATGATGGCAGCTCAAATACGTACAGCGTGTCCCGTACGTATCCCTAAATGTCAGAAGGCACAACGCAATCATGAAAGCAACGCAACAGAATAAAGAGTAATTACTGTCATTGCGAGTATCCATGGGGGGATGATTCCCCCCCGGAATGCCGCTCCTCTACTTCTTCCTGTTGATCCTCACCAAGCTTCGTGCGCCGTCATCCAGTCCACGCGCGTCGATGCAGTGGGTGGAGCAGCTGATGCAGGGGTCGTAGGCGCGCACGAGCATGGAGAGTTTGAGCTCCAGCTCCTTGTCGGTGAGGCCGGAGAGCTTGGGCACCAAGGCGTCGAGGTCCTTTTGGATGTTGCCATGGTTCTGGTTGGTCGGGATGACGCAATCGGCCTGGAAGATGCGGCCGTTTTCGTCGTACTCATAGAAGTGGAACAGGATGCCGCGCGGCACCTCCACGGCGCCCGCGCCGCGCCCGGCGCATATGCTGGTGGGTTTGGCCGGGGCTTCGTCGCGGATGCCGCGGGAGAGCAGCTCCTCAACCTGCTGGATGGACTCCTCAACCGTGTGCACGCACTCCACCAGCTGGGCTATGGTGATGTAGTACGGGTTGGTGCAGCCTTTCATCAGCCCAAGCTTGATGGCCGCGGCCTTGGCGCGGGGCATCAGGTGCTCGGCGTTGAGGTTGAAGCGGGCCAGCGCGCCCACCATGTACGAATCGCCCGTGTTCTTGGTCCACTTGGCGGTGGAGGTGGGGATTATGTACTCGCGCGAAATGTTGCGATACTGGCGCACGGGGCGGCGCTCGTCGCGGCTGGAGCCTATTTCGCCCCAGTACATGGCGTATTCCGCCGGGGAAACCAGCGCCACATACTCGGTCTCGCGGTCGAAGTCCGGCAGGCGGTCCAGCACGGAGGCGAAAAGATCCACGGCGAAATCGAGGTTGGGCAGGGTGTCGCGCAGCATGCCAAGCAGGCTGGTGAGCTCCTCGGTGGTGGGGAACATGGTGAAGCCGCCGGGCACCATGCGCTGCGGATGCGTGGTGCGGCCGCAGATGAGGCGGCTGAACTCGTTGCTCACCCTGCGCGCGGCGATGAGCTTGAGCACGGCGTCGCGGTGGGTGACGGCCAGAGGCAGAATGGAGTCCACGCCCATGAGGTCCGGCAGGACGAGGTAGGCGATGTGCAGCAGGTGGCTTTGAAGATTCTCCGCGTGCAGGGCCAGGCGGCGCAAAAGGTGCGTCTGATCGCTCACGTTGATGTTCAGCGCGTCCTCGGTGGCCTGCAGGCTGGCGAGCTGGTGGCCGATGGCGCAGATTCCGCAGATGCGCGAAACGATGTGGTGCACGTCGGTGTAGTCGCGTCCGACCAGCATGGCCTCAAAAAAGCGAGGGGCCTCTGGCACTTCCCAGCGGCAGGTGGAAACGCGGCCGTCGGGCTCCACGTCTACGATGATGTTGCCGTGCCCCTCGACGCGGGTCAGATAGTGTACGCGGACTTTTTTGGCTCCAGACGCGACATGTTCCGCATCGGGAGCGGGTGGCGGCGTGGAGATGGGCGTCGCGGGGGACTTGGCCGCCTTCTTGCCGACCGGGGTCTTGGCGGTGCTTGTGGCTGCGGTTTTGGCCATTGTGCTGTCCTCTCGTCGGTCCCGGGCGTTTCCGGGCCGTTATTATCGCCGTTGGTGCCGCCGTTGCGGACCGACGGCTCTATGCAGGGCGCTTACAGTGCGGCGCCGGTATCGCCCAGGAAGAAGCGCAGCAGGTCCTGAATGGCCTTGCGGCTGGTGCCGGGGCGGTCCATGACGATGCGCGCGGCGTCGAGGTTGGCGCCGGGCACAAGGCCCCGGCAGCCCCAGCAGTGCGCGCCCTGGGAGACGCAGGCGGCGTTGCAGCCCGCGCGGGTGATGATGCCCAGGCACATGCGGCCCATTTCGTAGCGGCACACGTTGCCGGCCTGCTTGCACTCCACGCACACCGGGAAATCGGCCACCCAGGGGGTGCGCCCCAGCAGCAGCTCCTTGGTGATGCGTGCGAACTCCACCTTGTCGATGGGGCAGCCGGGCACCTCGGCGTCCACCTTGACCACGCTTTTGAGCGGCCGGGAGGCGTAGGTGGGGAACCACCGAGCCTGCGCGCCGTAGACTTCCTCGCGGTACACGTTCTCCGCCAGGAAGTTCTTGAGGCAGTTGATGCCGCCGATGGCCGCGCATGCGCCCAGCGCCACAAGGATCTTGGCGTTCTTGCGGATCTCCTTGAGGCGGATTTCATCCTCCGGCCGGGTGATGGAGCCTTCGACGAAGGCAACGTCGTAGTCGTCGGAATGGCCGGTGGCCACCTCGCGGAAGCTCACCACCTCCACGTGGCCCAGAATGTCCAGCAGGCGCTCCTCAAGATTGGCGATCTGCAGCTGGTCGCCCTCGCAGCCGGCGAAGTCGAAGAAGGCTATTTTGGGTTTTGCCATGGTCCTTCTCCCTCCGCGCCTAGATGGCTTCCTGGTAGGCCTCGATGTCCGTGTAGCAGAACACGGGGCCGTCGATGCAGGCGTTCAGTTCGTTGATCTGGCAGTGTCCGCACTTGCCAAGGCCGCACTTCATCTTGCGCTCCAGCGAAACGAAGATCTGGTCGGAGGCGATGCCTTTTTTGCGGCACTCGGCGATGACGAAGCGGTACATGATCGGGGGGCCCACCATGGCCACGTAGGTGTTCGCGGGATCGAGCTCCGCCTTGGGCAGAAGCGTGGTGATGACGCCGACATTGCCCTTCCAGGTCTCGTCGGGCATGTCCACCGTCTCCAGCACCTCCACGTCGCCGCTCTTGGCCAAATCGGCGATCTCGTCGACGAAGATGCGCTCCTTGGGGTCGCGCGTGCCAACCATCAGCACCATGCGGTTGAACTCGTCGCGGTGGCGCAACTGGTAAAACAGCAGCGACCGCAGCGGAATGTATCCCAGGCCGCCAGCCACGATGAGCACGTCCTTGCCGACGAATTTCATGACCGGAAAGCTTGAGCCGTAGGGCCCGCGCAGGCCGACCTTGGCGCCGGGCTCCAGCGCGTGCAGGGCGCTTGTGACCACGCCGATCTTGCGGACGGCGATTTCGAACGTGTTCTGCGTGCGCCGCGGGGGCGAGCTGATGGAGAATGGAGCCTCGCCGATGCCATACACCGAGAGATTGACGAACTGGCCGGGCTTGTGCGCCAACGGCTTGCCGTTGTCCTGCTCGAAAGTGAAGCGCGTCACAAAGTCGGAGAGCTTGGTCTTCTCCACCAGCGTGACCGGACGCGGCACGTACGGCGAGAAGGGTTTAGTGTTCATGGGCGGTCTCCTCCCAAAGTTCGTTGAACACCTTGAGGGGATTGGCGATGCCCGCCGTGCAGGCGCGCACGCAGCGCCCGCAGCCCACGCAGCCCAGCTCCCCGATCTTGTCGTAAATGTATTTGCCCTTGCGGAAGTACCGGTGGCGGTAACGGTCCTGCGCCTTGGGGCGGAAATTGTGGTTGCCGGCCACCTTGGCGAAGCTTTCCAGCATGCAGCCATCCCATTCGCGGTAGCGGATGCCTTGTTCGAGCTGGTCGTCGGCTTCTTCGCGGATGTCGAAGCAATAGCAGGTGGGGCAGACGAGATTGCACGAGCCACAGGCCAGACACATTTGCGAATAGCGCCGCCACAGGGGTGAATCCCAGCATTTGGCGAGCAGCCGCGGGGTTTCCTCCCAGTTGTAGCGCAGACCGTTGCGCCGCGCGCGGAACTGGATGCGCGCCTTGGCGCGGCGCGCGCCCTCTTTGTCGCCCGCCGTGGCGGGCTGAAGGTCGCCGCACATGGCCAGCAGCTCCTCGCCCTTGGCCGAACCCACCTCGACGGTGAAGGCCGCCGGGCCGATCTTGGTCCAATAGAGATCAAAACCGTGCGCGGCTGCCCCCGCGCCAACACTGGCCCAAAAGGCCGTGGGCGAGACGGTCAGCGGCTCGTACGCCATAATCACCGTGGCCTCGCGGCGGCGAACATAATTCTGGTCCGGCGCGCCGGTCTCCAGGAGCTGGTCCAGCTGATTGATGGCCTTGACGTCGTACGGATGCACGCCGAAGAGGATCTGCGGCGGCGCCTCGAACACGGGCGCGGCCTCGCAGGTCTTTCGGTTGAAGGTGATCAACGTCTCGCGCGGGGGAAAGAGAAAGCGCTTTGGCGAGTTGTAGGCAACGTCGAAGTCCCAGGCGATCTCTATGTCCTTTTTCCAGGGCACGAGATCGTAGAATCCCTCGCGCAGCTTGGCCGGCACATAGAGCGCGTAACTCTCGCTCC
>Ga0183100_1000430_pt1 | contig 35389 bp, 24 predicted proteins | sample Biomet2_FD_127789 | JGI IMG/M metagenome (GOLD analysis project Ga0183100, IMG submission 127789) | Microbial communities from bioreactor (seeded with anoxic lake sediment) at LBNL, California, USA - Biofuel metagenome 2 | ecosystem: Engineered > Bioreactor > Anaerobic > Unclassified ... | reverse complement strand
AAGATATTGAAGGTAAAATAAATGAATTACAAGATTTAAGAATAAAAAAACCTGAACCTACTAGCATTCCAGTACATGAATTGGGTCGTCAGATGTTAAGAGGAAAGTATTTAATTAGACCATCCTATCAAAGAGATGAAGTAATAAATATCCAAAAGTCTTCAGCAATAATTGAAAGTATACTATTAGATATAAAATTGCCACCAATTTTTATATTTAAGAAGATTGATGGAGTAAGTGAAGTTATTGATGGTCAACAAAGATTACTCTCTATTTTAGGATATATAGGACAGGGCTTTAAGAATGAGAATGGTAAAGAGGAATTTTCAAAGAAAAATAGTTTCAAACTAAAATCATTAAGAATTCTGGATGATGAAGTTGGAAATAAAACATTTACAGATTTAACAGAAAATATGCAAGAAAAAATATTGGATTTCAATTTAGCGATTGTAGAAATTGATGAAGATAAAAATCCTAAATTCAATCCAATTGATTTATTCATAAGACTAAATAATAAACCATATCCAATAAAAGATAATACTTTTGAAATGTGGAATTCATATATAGATAAGGATATAATAACTAAATTAAAAGAATTAACTGTTAAGTATGAAAAATGGTTTTATTTTAGAAAAAATAATCAAAGAATGGTAAACGAAGAAATGATAACATCATTAGCATACCTTTTTTATAAGAAGGAATATGATGAGGATCATGAAAATAATGGATTAAATATATATCAGAAAGGAACTAGAATAAATTTTAGAATACCAGATAAAAAAGAGATTACTAAAGTTTTGGTAGATATTTCTGTTTCTGAGGAAGTTAAAAATAAATTTATAAGTTCCATTAAATCACTTGGTGGATTTATAAAGAATTTAGAATTAGTATTAGTTGATAAGGATATTATAAGTGAAGATAGAGATGATTTTTTAAAGAATGAACTTAATAAGTTGTTTCAAATAAAAGCAAATTCTAGTAGAAGAAGCTTACAAGATTTATATTCTTTATGGCATATATTGAGTCCTTTAACTATAAATATGATTAAAGAAAATAGAGAAAAAATAAAAGAAGATATTTTTGTTTTATTTGTTATGGCTAAAGATATTCCAGTTGATTCCTTAGAATATTATAAAGATAAAGTAAGTAAATTTAATGAATTATATGTTGCACAAAAAAGAAAATTGAGATTAAACTATGAGCAAGTAGTTGAAATGATAAGACTACAGGGAAATAAATGTCCTATATGCAATGGAAGTTTATACATTGGTGATTATACACATAATGATCATATAAGAGCAATTGCAATTGGTGGAGATGATTCTAAACAAAATTTACAAGTTGTTCATGGAAGTTGCAATTTGAGCAAGGGAGTTAAGGTAGATTATCAACTATGCGTAGAGGATATTATATTAGGATAATAAAATTAGTTTTAAAATGTACAATTAAAGGAAAAGAGTATTTAATAGATACAAATATTATAACTAAAACATTTATTTGATTGAAATACAATAGTTATAATAATTTTCTATAATGCGCCTGCTTGGTAAAATAAGCAGGTGCTTCGCTTAATAATAGGAATAATCATAATCTTACTTCACGCAAATAGATTTTACTAGGTATAATCAAGAATAAAAAAATAAGCTTGTTAGTTATTTGTGAGTGCACTAATACATAAAATAGTACTGTAGGGACTCTGGCATAGTTCCAATCAATTAAGGTATGGGAGCGGAATGATATGGACAATTCCTGTGGATATTCTTCTGTTGAGGAGTTTATATCTAATAAGTTAATGAACTTTGCAAGAGAAATTATAGTAAGCAGAAGCATTACTCCAATAATTTTTTCTGAAAAAGAAATCAATGAGCTTATAGAATTAAGCAAAAAATCCTTAGAAGATGACAATCCAGCTTTAAAAAGCAACATTAAGGTTGAAATCATAAATAGTAAAATTCAATTACATGTTTCAAATAACGTATTTAAGCTTGTTCCCGTTAATTTCAATGTGGAATCAATAGCAGGTATCAATAATAATAAAGTGGTTTTATGGATAGATAAAATTAAAACTGGATTTGTAAGTATTCCTATATCATCAGGTATAAAAAGTATTAAAGAATTTTCAAACCAGTATATTGATATTAATGAAGAAAATAAATGTATTATATTAAATATTCCTTTACCTGAAAATATAAAGCTCAAATCTATAAATGTAAATAAGAAAAATTTAGAATTATATATTGGTGTTTCAATTAAATCTAAAGAAGATTTATTTAAAATTGCAGAAATATTTCCTGAAGATCTTAAACAGCAGATTAAAGCTTCGAGTATTGAAAAACTGGGCGATGTTGGGAAAAGTATTTTTTCTGATGTTACTAATTTTATAAAGAAACAAAAAAATGAAGACATGGAGTAATTTCCAATAAACTATAATATTTACAATAATTATTATAGATGTTATAATAAATACTAAATTATGAATATATTGATGATGAAGTCACTACATTTTGCATAAATAAAATGTGGTGACCTTTTTATTAAATTTAAGGGCATCTTTACAAAATATTAGTATACCTTAACTTATTTTTCAGATGTCACAAGGGGGATAAAAATGATTATAAAAAGTATTGAAGTATCTGAAATTTTAGTGCCGTTAGTTACACCTTTTAAAACAGCACTAAGAACAGTTGAAGATGTTAATGATATAGTGGTAAAAGTTATATCTGATACTGGTGAAATAGGTTATGGAGAAGCAGCACCGACAGCCGTGATAACAGGTGAAACAAAAGAATCAATTAAATCAGCAATTTCAAATTATATAAAGCCATCAATCATAGGGATGGAAATAGATAATCTAGAAGGTATAATGGAAAAAATTAACTCTTGCATTTTAAAAAACACAAGTGCAAAGGCTGCAGTGGATATGGCTATTTATGATTTATATGCTAAAAAACTTAATTCACCTTTGTATAAAATTCTTGGTGGATATAGAAATGAAATTACTACAGATATAACTATTAGCGTAAATAGTATAGATCAAATGGTACAAGATAGCATAAAGGCTGTTAATGATGGTTTTAATATTTTAAAAATAAAAGTTGGGAAAGAAGGAGAAAAGGACATAGAAAGAATTGTTGAAATAAGAAAAGCAGTTGGAAAAAATGTAAGTCTTCGTGTAGATGCAAACCAAGGGTGGACAAGCAAACAAGCGGTAAAAATTATAAGTGCGCTTGAAGATAAAGATTTAAACATTGATTTGATAGAACAACCAGTTAAATATTGGGATTTAGAAGGTATGAAGTATGTAACTCAAAATACTTACACAAAAATTTTAGCAGATGAAAGTGTTTTTTCTCCACAAGATGCAATAAAGATAATTCAAGAAAGAGCTGCAGATTTAATTAATATAAAGCTTATGAAAACAGGCGGAATATACAACGCTTTAAAGATTTGTGATATAGCAGAAGTCTGTGGAGTAGAGTGCATGATAGGGTGTATGCTTGAAAGCAAAATAAGTGTGAGTGCTGCTGCAAATCTTGGTGCTGCTAGAAAAATAATAACAATGGTAGATTTAGATGGACCAGCACTTTGCAAGCTTGACCCAATAAGTGGAGGACCTATTTTTAGTGGAAGTAATATTAAAATGAGTGAAAAGATTGGGATAGGTTTTGAAGATATAATAGATATTTAATTGATTGAATCATTATATTTAAAATAATATTAGATTCATTTTGAATTCTATAAAAATGCAAGCTTAATATTAAAAAGGGGACAGTAAAATGCTTGAAAATGAACTTAAAGAAATTATAGAAAAATGTGAAGCAGACATAGCTATATTAGTTAAAGATTTAAGTAATGATGAAATGCTATTTAATTATAATGAAGAAAAAATGTATGTATCAGCTAGCATTATTAAAATTCCTATAATGATAGAAGCTTTAAGTAAAGCTAATGATTTAGAAATCCCACTATTAAGTAAAATTAAAATAAAAAATTCTGATAAAGTTGATTTTAGTATTATTACAGAACAAAACCTTACTGAATGCACATTTTTAGAATTAATAACTTGGATGATAATAGATAGTGATAATACTGCGACTAATGTACTTATAGATATACTTGGGATGGACAATATAAATGATAGAATCAAAAGTTTGAAAATGAAAAATACAAAACTACAAAGAAAAATGATGGATTTTGAAGTGATAAAAGAAGGTAAAAATAATTTTACATCTTTAAAAGATATTTTAGTTGTTATGGAAGGATTATATAGAGGCGAGATTATAAATAAAGAAGTCTCAAAAAGAGCTATTGATATTATGAAAAATCAAAGAGATAATACAATGCTTGAGAGATATATTCAAGAAAATGTAGTTTTAGCTAATAAAACTGGTGAACTTGATAATTTAAATAATGATGTGGGAATTTTTTATACAAGGGTAGCAGACTATTTTATTGGTGTTTTTGTTCATAATGTAAAAAATAATCAAGAAGCTCATGAAATAATAGGAAAACTCTCGAAAAAGGTCTATGATTATTTTATAGATAATAAATTGATAAATTTAAAAAATACAAAGAGGTGTAGTAAAATGAAAGTATATATTAGTGGAGACATTGAAGGGATAACGGGAACCACTCACTGGAATGAAACTGAAAAGAATCTTCCGGATTGGGAACCTTTTGCAAAACAAATGACAGATGAGGTTGTTGCAGCAGCTAATGGAGCAATTGCAGCAGGTGCAACTGAAATATTAATAAAAGATGCTCATGATAGTGCAAGAAATATTGATATTAATGCATTACCAGAAGAAGCTAAACTTATTCGTGGATGGATGGGTGATCCTATGTCAATGATAAGTGGAATTGATGAGAGCTTTGATGCACTTATTCTTATTGGATATCATAATGCAGCAGGAACTATTACAAATCCTCTAGCTCATACAATGAGTGTATCAGATGTATCTTATATTAAGATTAATGATGAATATGCAAGTGAATTTTTGCTACATACTTATGCAGCTGCATTATATGATGTCCCAGTTGCATTTGTAAGTGGAGATATTGGATTAACTAAAGAAGTTAAAAAGGTAAATCCAAATATATTTACACTTGGAGTAAAAGATGGAATAGGGGCAGCTACAATTAATATTAATCCTAAAAAGGCTATTAGAGAAACTGAAAGCTTAGTAAAAGAAGCTTTGCAAAAAGACTTAAATTTGATGAAGGTTAAATTACCAGAAGAATTTAAAATTGAGATTGAATATAAGGATCATAAATGTGCTTATAGATATTCTTTTTATCCAGGCGCAGAATTTAAAGCACCGAGATCAGTTATATTTAATACTAGGGAATATTTTGAAGTTTTGAGATTAATACACTTTTTGACATAAATATTAAGTTAATGAGAATATTTACAATATATATAGTAAATGATATAATTTATTCATATATTTAATAAATTATAAAAAAATTGACAATGAAGTCATTGTATTTTAATAATCACTCCAATTGATGTAGCGTGAAAAATTCAATATGCATCTTAGGGGTATGATAAATTAAAGTACAATGGTTTTTTTTATAAAAATAGGGATTTTACAATAAGGCACTGGAAAGAAAATAACAAGTCAAAGATGCGACGTATATTTTGTGTCAGACAAGGAAGTAATGTTAGCTGATAGTGGGCTATTAGCTAATATTACTGACACAGTATGGCGCAAAATAGACTAGCATACTGACTTTTTATTTTTTGATAGTGCCTAAACTAAGGGGGAAAATAATATGAAAAAAAATGTATTTAAAAGAATACTTTCAGTAACGCTTTCAGTAATGTTACTAGGAACAACTGTTATTGGCTGTAGCACAAGTAAAAAAGATGTTAAAAATGAAAGTGCATCTGAATTTAGAAGGGTTTATTCTGAGGAAATAAAAACACTTAATTATTTAAAGACATCAGAAACTAATGAATTTGGTGCTTTAGCAAATATGATTGATTCATTGGTTGATTATGATAAGTATGGAGTTGTTCAACCTTGCTTAGCAACAGAATGGAAGTCTAATGAAGATAATACAGTTTGGACATTTAAACTAAGAGAAAATGTTAAATGGGTAACAAAAGATAAAAAAGAATATGCAGATGTTGTAGCACAAGACTTTGTAGATGGTCTTAAATATGTTTTAAATAATAAAAATGAATCTGAAACAGCTGATATAGCAGCAGGAGTAATTAAAAATGGTTCTAAATTTTATAAAGGAGAGATAACTGATTTTAGTCAAGTTGGAGTAAAATCAATAGATGATCATACCTTGGAGTATACACTTGAAAAACCAACACCATACTTTTTATCAATGCTTACTTATGTATGTTTCTTCCCTGTAAATGGTAAGTTTTTAGAAGAAAAGGGAGCTGAATTTGGTACAACTCCAGAAAATATTTTATATAACGGAGGATATATATTCGATACTTTTGAGCCACAAAGTAGTAGAGTTTATGTAGCTAATGATAAATATTGGGATAAGGATAATATATTTATAAAGAAGATCACATTTACTTATAATAAAGAAGCAGTAACTTTAGCACCTGAAATGTTCTTAAGAGGAGAAACAGATTATGCAGAGATACCATCATCAATAATAGACGAATGGTTTAAATCGGATGATAAGAAGAATTTAGCTCATCAAAGTAAAAATGGATTCTATAGTTATTTCTATGCATTAAACTTTGATCCAAAATTTTCGGCAGAATATGAACCGGAAAATTGGAAAGCAGCAGTTAATAACTTAAATTTTAGAGAGTCATTATTCCATGCGTTAGATAGAAAGGCAGCACTAATTACTAAAGAACCTTTTGAACCAGAATCAAAACTATTAAATACAATAACTCCAAAAAACTTTGTTGATATTAAAGGAAAAGATTATACACAAATTGGAGCACTTTCAGATATTAGTGGTAAAGACTCATTTGATGAGAATTTAGCAAAAGATTTTAAAGAAAAAGCAATGAAAGAATTAGCAGGAAAAGTTACATTTCCAGTAAAAATATATTTACCTTATAATACAGGTGGAGCTGATAATGCTAATCGTGAACAAGTTGTAGAACAACAATTAGAAAAATTATTAGGAAAAGATTATATTGATGTAATAATTGATCCAAAGCCAGCCACAGGATTTTTAAAAGACGTTAGAAAAAATGGGAACTATGCACTTTTATTATGTAATTGGGGTCCTGACTATGCAGATCCTGAAACATATTCAGACCCATTTGCAACAGGAGGAAATTATAACAAACCAGAATTTGCACAAGGTGATGTTGGAACAAAGTATGAAGAATTGTTAAATAAAGCAAAATCAGAAGTAACTGATGTAAACAAACGTTATGAATTATTTGCAGACACTGAAAGCTATTTGATAAATCAAGCCTTTGTAATACCTTATGCAGTAGGTGGAGATCCATATGTTGCATCTAAATTAAATCCATTTGATGCACAATTCTCACCATTTGGTGTTATCTCTGAAAAATACAAAGGACAAACCCTGTTAGATAAACCTATGAGTAATGATGAATTTAAAGCTGGATTAAAGAAGTGGGAAGCAGAGCGTGCTGAAGCATTAAAGAAAGCAGCAAAATAAGATTATAATCTGCCCAAATAAGGGGCTGTCTTAAGTATAAGGCAGCCTAATATTTTAATTATAAATTTATATGAAATGAAAAATTTATATCATAAATAAAGTATTAATATTTGGAATAGATATTTAGAAAATTTTTGAATGTGTCTAACGAACAACAAGGGGGGGATTTACAATGATTAAATATCTTTTTAAAAGGCTTGGTCAATCAATATTTACATTAGTAATAATAATTACAGTTGTATTTTTATTACTTAGATTGATGCCAGAAGAAGGATACTTAGGAACAAATGCTGACAAAATGAGTGATATTCAAAAAGAAACTATTTTAACAAATTTAGGACTTAGAGATCCTATAATAGTTCAGCTTGGAAAGTTTTATAAGAATATAGCTACTGGAGATTTTGGCAAATCAATTACTTATAGACCTGGTGTTAAGGTAAGTACAATATTAGCACAAAAAATACCATACTCTTTATACTTTGGACTTGTAGCAATAGGATTATCTTTAGTCTTTGGAGTAGCTATGGGAATAATTATGGCAAGACAAAAAAATAGTCTATTTGACAAACTAGGAACTGGATACATAGTATTTATAAATGCAGTTCCAGCAGCAATCTACTATTTAGTTATTCAACTTTATGTGACTAATACATTAAAGCTACCAATATTGTTTGATAAAAGTAATTTTGTGAGTTGGATTTTACCTGCAATATCCATGTCTCTTGGAAATACAGCTGGTTATGCCATGTGGATGAGAAGATATATGGTAGATGAACTAAATAGTGATTATGTAAAACTTGCAAGGGCAAAAGGTGTAAGTGAAAAAAATATAATGGTTCATCATGTTCTAAGAAATGCATTTGTACCGATGGCTCAATATCTTCCAGCTTCTATTCTTTATACAATTGCTGGTTCAATTTATATTGAGTCATTATATTCAATTCCAGGTATGGGTGGACTTCTTGTTGATGCAATTCAAAGACAAGATAATCCATTAGTGCAAGGATTAGTTGTTATTTATTCATCTTTAGGAATTTTAGGACTTATATTTGGAGATATAGCTATGACAATAGCAGATCCTCGTATTAAGCTTGAAAAGAGTGGGGGTGGAAGATAATGAGTATTGGTGGTAAGAAAATAGATAAACTAGGAGATAACATTAGTGATTCTTTATTTGAATTTGCACAGTTTGATAATAAAGAAGCTGAAAAAATTGGATATACTAATTATTCATATTGGAAATCAACTTGGAATTCATTTACTAAAAACAAAGTAGCATTTTTGTTATTAATATTAGTTATTGTATTACTAGCTTTTACAATGATTCAACCTTTTTTACCAGGGCAAAAGTCACCAACTGAAATATACATTAATGCAGGAACTAATCTTCAAGATAAAAATGTAGTTCCATCTTCTAAATTTTGGTTTGGTACAAATTCAATTGGGCAAGATTTATGGGCGAGAATTTGGAGTGGAACACGTACATCACTTTTAATTGGTTTTGCAGTTGGAATTTTTGAAGCAATTGTAGGAATTTTTATAGGAGCTTTATGGGGATATGTAAGAAAATTAGATGTGATAATTACTCAAATATATAATGTTGTAGATAATATTCCGACAACAATAATACTAATTTTAATGACATATGTATTAAGGCCAAGTATAAGCACAATGATATTTGCACTTTGCCTTACTGGGTGGCTTCAAATGGCTAGATTTGTGCGAAATCAAATAATAATAATTAGAGATAGGGAATATAATTTAGCATCTAGATGTTTAGGTACACCTACAAGAAGAATAATATTTAAAAATTTGTTACCTTATTTGATATCTGTAATAATGCTTAGAATAGCTCTTGCAATTCCAATAGCAATTGGTTCTGAAGTATTTTTAACTTACATAGGGCTTGGACTTCCTATTAGTATTCCATCACTGGGAAATTTGGTTAATGAAGGAAGGATACTTATGATGACACCATCATTAAGATATCAATTGATTTTCCCAAGTGTAGTAATTTCTATAATAACAATAGCCTTTTATGTAATTGGAAATACATTTGCGGATGCTGCAGATCCTAAAAATCATGTATAGGGGGTATTATAATGAGTTATTGTGAAGCAAAAGATAATAAAGAAGTTATACTTTCTGTTAAAGATATTAAAGTGAATTTTAAACTTAGAGGACAAGTATTAAATGCAATTAGAGGAATTTCACTAGATTTATATAAAGGAGAAAGTCTTGCAATTGTTGGAGAATCAGGCTCTGGTAAGTCGGTTTTTACAAAAACCTTTATGGGACTACTTGAGTCAAATGGATATATAGATGGTGGAAGTATTATATATAAAGGAAAAGATTTATCTAAATTTAAATTCGAGAAAGATTGGCATGGTATAAGAGGAAAAGAAATTGCAATGGTCTCCCAAGATCCAATGACATCTTTAAATCCACTAAAAATAGTAGGTAAACAAGTTCAGGAAGGAATAGAACTTCATCGAAATTTAAAAGGTGCAGAAGCTAAGAAACTTGCAATAAAACTTTTGGAGGATGTTGGAATAAGTGATCCAGAAAAGAGATATTATCAGTATCCACATGAATTTTCAGGAGGAATGAGGCAACGAGTTGTAATTGCTATCGCTATTGGTTGTAATCCTGAAATTTTAATTTGCGATGAACCAACTACAGCACTTGATGTAACAATGCAAGCTCAAATTTTAGATTTACTTAAAAATATTCAAAAAGAATACAATCTTACAATAATTTATATTACTCATGATTTAGGTGTTGTAGCAAAAGTTGCAGATAGAGTTGGTGTAATGTATGCAGGAGATATTGTTGAAATCGGACTTTCAGAAGAAATATTTTATAATGCAAAACACCCATATACTTGGGCGCTATTATCTTCTCTTCCACAACTGGGAATAAAAGGTGAAGAACTATATTCAATAAATGGTACTCCAGTAAATCTGTTTAAAGAAATAAAAGGTGATGCATTTGCACCCCGTAATCCAAGAGCACTTAAAATAGATTTTGAATTAGCTCCTCCATATTTTGAAGTAAGCACAACACATAAAGCTAAAACATGGCTTTTAGATCCTAGAGCTCCAAAAGTTGAATACCCTAAAGCTCTTAAAAAATTATTTGATGAGTGGGAGGGTTAGAAAATGGAAAATGAAAAAGAGATTCTATTAGAAGTTAAAAATCTAAAAATTGAATTTGGTAGTAAAAAAAATAAATTTGTAGCCGTTGATGATGTGAGTTTTAATATTTATAAAGGGGAAACCTTTGGACTTGTTGGAGAATCTGGTTCTGGAAAAACTACTATAGGAAGATCAATAATAAGAATAAACCAAGTTTCTGATGGTCAAATAATTTATAATGGAGAAAAAATAAGTGGTAAAATTTCTAAATCATTAGATAAAGAAATAACAAAAAAGATTCAAATGATTTTTCAAGATCCAATGGCATCTTTAAATGAAAGAGCAAAAGTAGATTATATAGTTTCAGAAGGACTATATAACATTAATAATTACAAAAGTGAAGAAGAAAGAAAAGCTATTGTTGAAAAAGCATTACTTGAAGTTGGTTTATTACCTGAATTTGCAAGTAGATTTCCCCATGAATTTTCAGGTGGACAAAGACAGAGAATTGGAATTGCAAGGGCATTAGTTATGAAGCCAGAATTTATAATAGCAGATGAACCAATATCAGCCTTAGATGTGTCAATTAGAGCTCAAGTATTAAATTTATTATCATCTCTTCAAAAATCCAATTATTTAACTTATCTTTTTATAGCTCATGATTTATCTGTAGTTAGATTCATAGCAGATAGAATAGGGGTAATATATAAAGGTAAAATAGTAGAACTTGCAGAGGCAGAAGCGTTATTTATAAATCCAATACATCCATATACAAAAGCACTTTTATCAGCAATTCCACAACCAGATCCTAGAAAAGAAAAAAATAAAAAAATAGAAGTATATGATTCAAGTTGTCATAGTTACGATGAAGACAAGCCAAAGTTTGTTGAAATAGAAGAAGACCATTTTATTCTTGCAAATGATGAGGAAATTAACCAGTATAAAGAATCTGGAAATATGATAGCGATAGATTCAAGTCAAGCTGTATGAAAGTGAATAGAGGAGCGTGAATTAAATGATAAGACCAAAGCCTTTAAAAAGGGGAGATAAGATAGGATTAATTGGGGCTTCAAGTCCAACAAAGCAAGATAGAATAGAACCTTCTATTAAAGCTATGGAAAATTTGGGATTTGAAGTTATACTCGGAGAAAGCTGCAGAGGATATCATGGTTTTTTATCTGGAAGTGATGAGCTAAGAGCAAAGGATATAAATAAAATGTTTGAAGATAAAAGCATTAAAGGTATTTTTGCTATAAGAGGTGGATATGGTGCAGCTAGACTTTTGGATATGCTAGATTATAATATGATTAAGAAAAATCCAAAGGTATTTGCAGGATATAGTGATGTAACTGCTCTTCACAATGTGTTAAATGAAAAATGCAAACTTATAACTTTTCACACACCAATGGCATCAACAGAATTTTATAAGGGTGTAGATGATTATACAATGGATTATTTCAGGAAAAACATATTTAGTAATGAGCCTCTAGGAATTATTGAAAATCCAGAGGAACAAGAAATTAAAAGTTTGGTTAGTGGAAAGGCAAAAGGAAAATTAGTTGGAGGGAATCTTTCTTTAGTGGTTTCTTCAATGGGAACACCATATGAGCTTGATACAAAGGGCAAAATATTATTTTTAGAAGATGTAGATGAATATCCATATAGAATAGATAGAATGTTATTGCAATTAAAACAATGCGGAAAATTTAAAGATGCAGCTGGGATCATTTTGGGTGCATGGACAGATTGTAAAGCAAATGAAGGTGATAATAGCTTAACTTTAATGGAAGTCTTTGAAGAACTTATAAAAACAGAAAATAAACCTACAATTTATAACTTGGCTTGCGGACATTGTATGCCTACGATGAGTCTTCCTTTAGGTGCAATGGTAAAGATTAATGGAGATAAGAGCGAGATTGTTGTACTTTAGAATTTTTTTATTGTCAATTTTCAAATTGAAGTGCAACGTTCAATGTTTAATTTGAAATGAAATTTTAAAGGACTCACGCCACTATATTAACTTTGAATATAGTGACAATTGAGGTAGGGGGTTGTTCAATGAAATATGCAATAGTAAATAAGGCTGTTGGAGTATTAAAAAGTGAACCTAAGGAAGCTTCTGAAAATGCTGATGAAGTCTTATTTGGAATGAATGTTGAAATACTTAAAGAGCTAGATAACAATTGGTTTTATGTAAGAACTCATTATAATTATGAAGGTTATATCAATGGATATAATTTAATAATTAATGATGAGCTTTCAAAGAAATGGGAAAAAGATAAAAACATTGTAGTAATTAATTCATTTGCAGATGTACTTAATAAGCCAGAAGCATCTGGATATGAAATTGCAAGTTTAACAAGAGGAGCTAATTTAATTTCATGTAATGAAATTAGTGAAAATGAAAGGTTTCTAAAGGTGAAATTACCAAGTGGCGATCAAGGATGGATAAGAAAAAGTTTTACATCAAATTTAATAACAGATTATGAAAGAAAAGATGAAGAAAAGCTTAGAGAAAACTTAGTAAAATCAGCACTAAGCTATCTTGGAACTCAATATAGATGGGGCGGAAAATCACCCGTTGGAATAGATTGCTCAGGTCTTTGCTCTATGGCATATATGTTAAATGGAATATTAATTTATAGAGATGCAGATATAAAAGAAGGATTTATAATAAAAGAAATACCTTTTACCAATATAAAGAAAGGGGATTTAATATTCTTTCCAGGACATGTTGCAATGTATTTAGGAGATGGAGAGTATGTTCATTCATCAACTAGTAATGATGTGGTGAAAGTGAATAGTTTGGAGAAAAATGCTTGGAATTATAATGAATATTTAGGGATGTGTGCTAAGCGGTTTGGAAGTATATTTTAAATGTATGTCAGAGTAATATAATTTTTTCTGAAATTACTAGAAAATAGTAGGTTGAATTTTTTGCGAAGATTTATCCACTGAAATTGGTACAGTTCTCCATATAGATGAATATCATGGTATCGAAAGGAGCTGATTAAAAATGGATTTGGAAAGAGATGATTGTTACAGAGACTTAAGAAATTTACATGATGAATGTAAAAGATGCTTATACTATCACACTACTTTAACAATGACTGATGGAAGTACATTTGATGGAATTATTGAAAATGTAGATGCAGATCGCATTATTGTGTTGGTTGGTGAGGATGTAATGGAGCAAGAAAATGAAAATAAAGCTGATGGAAAACGACAATATTATAATTATGGCCGTCCTAGAAGAAGATTCAGACGTTTTAGACGTCAAGCTTTTCCACTTGCTAATTTAGTTGCGTTATCCTTATTGCCTTACCCTTACATTGTTCAACCACCATATCCTTACTATCCTTATTATTGAGGCATATCGAATAAATAGAAGGATAGCAGTAACAGTATAGTTGGTTCTTTATAATTCAATGGATTATCTTGTGTAATAAAAAAGTGCTTTTATTAAGATTGATAGGCAATCGTAAAAACATATGGTATATTTTATATTTAGAAGAAATACAGAATTATTATAAATGAAATAGGAACTTGTTACGAAAACAAGTTCCTATTGATCAGATTTTTTCTAACTACATACTCAAAAATTTTATATAACCAATCAGCAAATTAGCTATTCCGATAAAATAAGTCAAATTATAACTTATTTTAATATGTTAACAATTACACTATTATTTCAATGGAATAGTAGTATAATATAAGATAATAGGTGATGATTTGATTCAAAAAGTATTGAACGGAGGTGCTACAGTTGAAGACGGAAAATATATTTAGATTAATAGCTGATGAGATATATAAAGAATTGGATACTTCTATAAAAGGATTAACAAATGATGAAGCAAGATCAAGAATCGAGAAATATGGTTATAATGAAATCAAGGAAGTAAAAAAGTCATCACTTATATCTAGATTTGTATCTAATTTTACAAATTTGTTAGCGATATTGCTTTGGATTGCGAGTATATTATCGTTTGTTGGAGGTATGCCTCAGCTTGGTTGGTCAATAGTACTAGTAATTATAATAAATGCGTTATTTAGCTTTTGGCAAGAGTTTAAAGCTGAACAAGCTACAGAGAGCCTTAAAAAGATGCTTCCTCAATATGTGAAGGTAATTAGGGATGGGCATCTGGAGCAAATGCTTGCTAAAGAATTGGTACCTGGTGATTTGATTAGCTTGGAAGAAGGGGATCACGTACCAGCAGATGCAAGACTTATTGAGTCATTTGAAATTAGAACTATAAATGCTGCTTTAACAGGTGAATCCGAACCGGTAAGAAGAAGTTCTGATGTTGTTCTAGCAAGAGATATAACGCTATTGCAATCACCGAATATAGTATTCATGGGGACAAATGTTGCATCTGGATCGGGAACTGCAATTGTTTATGCAACAGGCATGAATACCCAGTTTGGCAAAATAGCGTCTTTGACCCAAGATATAAAAGTAGAACAAAGTCCATTGCAAAAACAGTTAGAAAAAGTCGCTAAATTTATAGCGTATCTTTCACTTGTAATGGGAATATTTTTCTTTTTACTAGGATTAATAATGGGAAGATCGTTAGTTGATACATTTATGTTTGCAATAGGTATAATTACCGCAAATGTACCTGAGGGATTGCTTCCTACAGTAACACTATCACTTGCTATAGGTGTACAAAGAATGGCAAAGAGAAATGCTCTTGTTAAGAAATTGTCAAGCGTTGAGACGCTTGGAGGTGCAACAGTCATATGTACCGATAAAACAGGTACATTAACTCAAAATGAGATGACGGTTAGAGAGATCTGGACGCCTGCTTTTAAATACACAGTAAGTGGTATAGGATATGAGCCAAATGGAGATTTTTTAATAGGAGAGGATAAAGTTGATTCTCAAAACATTCCTGATGAATTATCACTGCTTTTAAAGATAGGTTTGCTTTGCAATAACAGCAGGATAGTAAGACCATCTGATGAGAATCCTTCGTGGAATATAATTGGTGACCCAACTGAAGGTTCACTTGTTGTAGTTGCAGAAAAAGCTGGATTTATTAGAGAAGAAGTTTTAAGAGAATATCCATTAATTTATGAGTTACCTTTTGATTCAAGACGAAAGAGAATGAGTTCTATTCATAATTCAGCAAAAGATATTTATGTATTTACAAAGGGTGCTCCAAAAGAGACTATTTCAGTTTGCAACTATATTCTTAAAGGAAAAGATGGAATTAAAAAAATAGAGCAAGAAGATATTCAAAACATTATAGAACAAAATGATAAATTTGCTAAAGATGGGTTAAGAGTTCTAGCAATGGCTTATAAAAAGATGGATAAAACTGATAGACATTACATAATAGATAATACTGAAAACGATTTGATTTTTGTGGGACTTGTAGCTATGATGGATCCACCAAGACCTGAAGTGGAAAAAGCAGTGAAAAATGCTCAAAAAGCTGGAATAAAAATAATAATGATTACAGGCGATTATGGACTAACAGCAGAATCAATATCAAGAAGAATAGGGATTATAAATAGTATTCATCCAAGAATAATTACAGGCAATGAACTTGACAAAATATCAGATATAGATTTAAAAAATGAGTTAAGTAATAAAGAAATTATTTTTGCGAGAGCAGCTCCAGAAAATAAGATGAGGATTGTATCAGTTCTTAAAGAAATGGGAGAAGTAGTTGCTGTAACTGGTGATGGAGTAAATGATTCTCCAGCTCTTAAAAAGGCAGATATAGGTGTAGCAATGGGTAAATCTGGTACAGATGTTGCCAGAGAAGTAGCAACAATGGTATTAACTGATGATAATTTTGCAAGCATAGTAAATGCAATAGAAGAAGGAAGAGCTGTATATGATAATGTTAGAAAATTCATTACATATATATTTGCTCATTTGACACCTGAGGCTATACCATATATACTTTTTGCATTATTTAATATACCTCTTCCGATAACAGTAATGCAAATATTAGCAATAGATATTGGAACTGAAACTTTACCAGCTCTTGCCCTTGGAGTTGAGCTACCTGAGCCAGGAGTTATGGACAGGCCACCAAAATCACCGAATGAAAAACTCTTAAATTTTTCATTATTTTTTAGAGGATATATTTTACTTGGATTAATTAGTACAGTTGCAGTTCTATTAGGATATTTCTGGGTATTATATAGTGGAGGATGGCATTGGGGTCAGATTTTAGCGACTACTGATCCGCTTTCTAGAAAAGCTGCTACTATGAGCTTTTTGGGAATTGTAATCATGCAAGTGGCAAACGTATTTGCATGTCGTACTGAAGTTGCATCAATGTTTAGCATAGGGATTCTAACAAATAAACTCTTGAATGCAGGTGTAATTTTTGAGATAGCCTTAACTGCAACTTTAATATATTTACCATTTTTGCAAAATATATTTGATACATATCCAATTCCGTTTACGTATTGGTTATTTTATATAGCCTTTATACCAATCTTAATTGGAGCAGAAGAATTAAGGAAGTGGATTGTACGTAAGAAATTAAGGAATATAAAGTGAAACTTTTTAGGTGGAGTTTTATAATATTCCAACTAAATTTAGTTGAACTTATACCCACAAGGGGCACAATGTCCAGGAGCGTGCAGCCGTTATCTTCCAATTGAGGAAGAGGGAGTGTTACGGATGCTAGCTATTGGATAAAAAGATAGAGGGAGGTGGAAGGCTCTCCTTTGAGCCTATTATTTATGAATATAATCGTTGCTGGTTGCGGAAGACTTGGAGCTAATTTGGCCCAAATGTTGGATTCTGATGGTTATAATGTAACAGTAATTGACGAGGATACAAATGCATTCAAAAAACTTAAACAATCATTTAAAGGTAAATTTGTAGAAGGCATAGCATTCGACAAAAATACTCTTTTAAATGCAGGAGTAGAAAGTGCAGATGCTTTGGTATCCACAACAAATGAAGATAACATAAATATTGTTACGGCTTTAGTTGCTAAGAAAAGATTTAAAGTTCCTATAATAATAGCGAGAATATATGACCCAATAAGAGCTGAGATATATAGAAAGATAGGAATAAGTAATATTTCACCTACATTATGGGGTGCCAACAAGGCTAAAGACATTATATGTCATTCGGATTTATTCAGAATATCAACATTTGGTAATGGTGAAGTTGAAATTATAGAAACTGAAGCATCTATATTTTTAGAAGGACGTTACGTAGAAAATCTTATTATACCATCAGAACTAAACGTAGTAAGTATTGTAAGAAGTGGAACAGCTATAATTCCAACAATGGATACAGCATTTTTAAAAGGGGATAAAATTTTTCTTGCTGTAACTCCTTTTGGAAAAACAAAAATCAAACAAATTATGGGTATTTAACAAAAAAAAGTTTAATGGGAGGTGAAAGTACCTGGAGAAACTATATTATGCTTAATATAGTTTTCGTGATCCCAGGTCATGCCTATGTCAATTATCATTGTTGGAGGAGGGAGCCTTGGTTCTTTCCTTGCAGGTTTAATGCAAGAAAAAAAGGAAAAAGTAGTAATCATTGAAAAAGAAGAGTCAAAAGTTGAAAAATTAAAAAAAGATTTAAAAAATTCTATAATAATACATGGTAATGGATGTAATCCGGATGTATTAAAGAAGGCTGGCATTCTTGAATCTGAAGTTATTGTTGCTTGTACTAGACATGATGAAGATAATATTATAATATGTCAACTTGCTAAATTCGAGTTTGGCATTTCAAAAGTTGTATCAAGAATAAACAATCCTAAAAATGAATGGCTTTTTACAAAAGATATGGGTGTAGATGCTGCTATAAGTAGTGCTAGAATTCTCGCAAAGTTAATTGAGGAAGAAACTGAGATAAGTCATATTACGACAATATTAAATCTTGCAGCAGGCGAAATATCTCTTGTAAAAGGTATTATAGAAATAAATGCAAAAGTTGCACATAAAAAAATAAAAGAATTAAATTTACCAAAGGGCTGCGTAATAATGACAATAGTTAGAGACAATAAAGTCTTATTGCCAAACGGAAATTCTTTATTATTACCAGGTGATGAGATTTTGAGCGTTGTTGCGGATGTAAGAAGAGAAGAATTTAAGAAAATGTTAAATAGCCCTAAATAATTAAGTATATTCTATTATATTTTAGTCACAAAACTTGGCAAAAAAAGAATGATTCTTTTTCAAACAAAGAACTCCTTAGCAATGTTAATTTAGAGTCTCTATTGCTAAGGAGTTTATTTAGAGATATGAAAGATAAAAGAAAATAACATTTTTGTTTTATCTTACAGGACAAACTCCAGTTGCACACTCATTATCGATAATTTCGTGTTCTTCGTCATCATCAAGTTGTGCTAATAATTCATAATCTATTGGTTTAATATTTTTTATACGTTCTTCATAATCTTCTTTTGTTGTAGATTCATAAGGTAGAAGAGGATAAGTTTCATCCATTAATGGCAAGAAAGTTATACCAACTACATACTCAAAATTTTCATATAGCCACTCAGCAACGTCATTCCATTCTTCATCTTTTACATGTACAGTAATTGAAGTGTTATGATCTGTCCAGTTTAGCATTGACATTTTATAAAGTTCAAGCTGTTCTATAGCACCAACATCATATTTTGTTTTTCCATCTGGAGATTTTATTGGGAATTCTATAACTTTTGTTGTGCAATTTTCATCTGTTTGACCATTTTCGTTATAGATAGGATAGCATTTAAGTTGTTCTATCATTTTGTATAATGGGTCAGATGTAGAAATTCTAACTCTTCTAATATAATAATTAGAATGTGAATAATGTATTCCTGAACTTACACATGGTAGAGTTGAAAGAGATCCTTCAGGCTTAATAGTAGTCATAAGCTCAGGTGCTGAAATGCCAAGCTCATTGCAATATCTTCTACCTTCATTTCTAACAACTTCTTTTAAATTCTTTAATAATTCACCTAAATCTTCATAGGCCATATTTATTTTATTAAACATATCCATCATGCCAGTTAAAGAAATTCCAATTATTCTATCTTCTTTCATAACCTTATCCCATTCTGGAAGTTCAACATTTACCAAGGTCATTCTAATTGCTACTCTTGTAGATAATTTTAATGTTTCTTCTAAATGTTCAATATCTAGCTTATTATTTTCATCTACGAAAGCTACTAAATTATTTGTAGATAAATTACAGCATTCATGAGATTTAAGCAAAATTTCTCCACATGGATTACAACCCTTAAAAGAATCTTTTCTTTTTGCAGCTTCAGTTCCATTAATAAATCCTGGTTCACCATTTATTTTTATAGAATTTAATATTTCCTTTATTTTATCCAAAGATGGTGTTTCTTTATATAATACAGAATTATTACTCATTTTTCGATGAGAAACGTCTTGGTTTTCTATCCAATTTCCATCAACTATCTTGTAGAGATTACTTTTCGCATTAATAACATCTTTATCATCTTCATCGCAAAGAATCATCATAGCACTACGTCTTACACCACCAGATACAACATTTTCGCTTATTATAGTTGCTAGATCAAGAACGTCTATTGATTTTAAGTTACCATCTATAAGATTATTACAAACTTTATTAATTTTTTCGAACATTCTCTTTAATGATTTGTGTCCAGATGCTCTTCCACCAAATCTTTTTAGTCTTTCACCTTCAGGTCTAACATAACTATAATCAATTATTACTTTTTTGACATTAATATGTTCTGGGTGTGTAACTAATTTGAAGTAAGTTTCTAATGCCTCACACCAACCTTCTTTACTATCACCAATTTTGATTGTAGCTATAGAAGAATCTTTTTTATCTAAAATAAGTTTTGTATCTTCCATATATTGTTTTGGCATATATTTATGAACATCTTCAGTGTATTCTCCATTTAAAGATATCTTTCGTACTTTAGGCATACTTGATATTAATTTCTTATCAATTCTAACTCCTACACCAGAACCAACCATAAGAAGATAAAATACATCTACAAAATCATGAAATTTCTCAATCATCGTAAAACAACAATTATAATTTGAAAGGGGATAATCTTTTACTATATCTGTCCCACCCATATAAAGAGTTCTGCCAGATGTAAAAGTTCTTAAATTAAATAAGTTATCAAATAAAAGTTCAGCTTCTTTAATTTCATCTTTCATATTTATGAATAAGCCATGTTTCTTTTTAAAATCTATACCAAGTTCAAGACTATATTCAGTTGTTCTAAGAACAGTCTCAAACCAAGTTTCCCTTCTTTTTTTATCATCCAAATACCTTGAATAAGTTCTTAAATAAACAAATTCACCAATATTGCTTAAGGGTGTATTTTCAATATTTCTATATTCCTTTAAAAATTTTTCTGATAATATTCTATTCATATTATATTCCTCCAAGCTTGTTTTCAAATAATTTAAGACGCTTTTAACACTTCTTGTATTCGTATTTAAAGTGTATTATTATTTATTAAATGATAGTTATTATTCTATACCATTTCATAGAAATATACAATATGTTGTGCTTAAAAATATATAAAGCACTATATATAGATTGGTTGTATTTACCAATATATATTTTAGTTTAGTTTAAAATAGTTTTAAGCATTTTTAACCAGCCTGATAACGAAACTAAGAATGAAAATTTTTCATTGTAAAACGAAGTGATTAGTATATCTTTAATATTAGAATTCTACTTTTGTATGAAGTATATTATAAATTAATTATCTTTTGTCAGAAAATTTATTGTATTCTGATAATTCTCATGCTATAATAAGGATAAGAAGAAAGCAATTTCTTCTAGCAATCCTAACCCTATAAAATTAACAAGATAGATTATAAAAATAAATCTCAAAATCTCAAATTTAAATATTGTAGTAAATGCTAATGGATATTACCAATAACCAATTAAGGTATTAGATGAGTAATCAACAGGACAAGTTAATACGAAATTTGATGTTACTAAGACAGGTTTAAGTTATTCAATAAAGTTATATCTAAAAAATATTAGCTAAGATAATTAAAATTTTACTGTAACCAATTTAAATTAATAAGATGTTTTTAATATGCTAAAGAATAGTCGTACAGAAAAAAAGGTGATAAAAATTAAAATAGAACCATTTCAATCTATAAAAGGGTTAGGATTTGTTTAACCACCAATTAGTTAATATATTTGACTAATTGGTGGTTTTTAATTTCTTATAATTTAAATTTATGTTTCAGAAATATTGTTTTTAAATAATATTTCTAATGCAATAAAAGATATTTTGAAATTAAAGGACGAATGGGAAATAGAAGATTTTTAGTAGGCATCTAGAAGAATAGTCAGTTTAAAGCTGGCTTTTTTTGCTGAAAATTTAGAAATTATTTAGAAACTTAGAACTATAGAACTTATATTTTTTAGAACTTCAGAATCTAAGAATTTGCATATTCAAGTAGGTTAGCGGGTTTGTTTATATATTTACTGATTTTTATTAAAGAGATTTTTTTCTTTCTATTAGCAGTAGAGATTGATCGTGATTTGTATAATTCTGAGAATCATCCTGTAATAAATCCTTTTCTATATCGTTCATATATTCATCTATTATTTTAGCTTTTATAGAGCTTGAAATTATATTAATACCTATAAAAGCTAAAAATATTAAACTTAATATGATCATACTAACACCTCACTAAATTATAAGATAAAAAGTTGTGTATTAGTATATTTGACAGTTAATCCATATATTATACAATTGCGTTACAAAGATTAAGGGCAAATAGTAGAAAGGAAGATTCAACACACTATAATGTAAATAATTAGTAGTGTAAATAGTGTAAATAGTAATATTATTGACTCAATCTATTATGAAATAAAAAGTAATATTAACTTAAAATATAGTAATCATAGTAAAACAAAGATATACAGCCTAAATAAATGAAAAACCCATATAAACATGAATGTAATCAGCTCATATTGCGGAAAACGACAAATAATTCAAAAAAATCACATTGTTTAACTTGGACAAGGGAAGTATAATTCAGGTCGTGGTTAAATTTTAAATTTAGGGGTGATTATATGAAATGGCTATCTTTAGTTATACTCATAGGATTATTTATATTAATATCAATTTATGTTGGTAAATACATGTACAATATTTTATTTAAAACAAAGTCATTTGTGGATCCAGTTATGGACAAAGTGGACAATGTAATATATAAAGTAGCAGGCATAGAAGACAAAGAAATGAATTGGAAACAGTATATAAAGGCGTTACTTACAACTAATATTGTAATGATAGTTGTAATTTTTATATTACTTATAGTTCAGCAATTTATAGTAGGAGCAACAAATCCTAGTCTTAATATGAATTGGAATACAGCATTTAATACAGCTATAAGTTTTATGACTAATACCAATTTACAAGACTATACAGGGGAATTAAATCTAACTAACCTTTCTCAAATGATTATAATTATATTTATGATGTTTACATCTGCTGCAACAGGATTTGCTGCAAGTGGTGCATTTATTAAAGGAATTACAGGGCATGAGTTAGGTGATTTTTATAAGGATTTAATAAGGATAATAACAAGATTATTGTTACCTGTATCGATAATTGTGTCCATAATTATGATATGGCAGGGAGTACCACAAACCTTGCAAGCTCATAAAGTTGTAAAAACCTTAGAAGGGGGTACACAAACCTTAGCTTATGGACCAGTTGCAGCTCTAGAAAGTATTAAACATTTAGGAACCAATGGTGGTGGATTCTTTGGTGCTAATTCAGCACATCCATTTGAAAATCCAACTCCAATTACAAACATATTGGAAATTTTACTAATGATGTTTACACCAGGGGCATACTTTTATGTATTTGGAAAGGCAAGCAAAAACAAAAAGCATGGAGTTGCATTGTTTTCTGTAGCGTTAATTTTATTTTTGGCAGTTATTCCAATAATGTATCATTTTGAATCTTTGGGCAACCCAGTTATGAATAATCTTGGAATAACTAATACTTTAGGCAATATGGAAGGTAAAGAAGTGCGATTTGGAATGTTTGATTCATCTTTATTTTCAGTTGTTACTACTGCCTTTACAACAGGATCAGTAAATAATATGCATGATTCTCTAACACCAATAGGTGGAGCAATTACTATGTGGAACATGATGCTTAACGTAGTTTTTGGTGGAAAAGGTGTAGGGTTTATGAACTTGATTATATATGCAATGCTAGCAGTCTTCATATGTGGACTCATGGTAGGCAGAACTCCAGAGTTTTTGAGAAGAAAAATAGAAGGAAAAGAAATGAAACTTATGGCAGCTGTAATTTTAATTCATCCAATATTAATATTATTGCCAACAGCATTGGCAGCAGCAACAGGACAAGCATCCTTAAGTGGATATCACGGATTATCGCAGGTGCTATATCAATTTACTACTTCTGCAGCAAATAATGGATCAGGATTTGAAGGGCTAACAGATACAACAGTATTTTGGAATGTATCAACAGGTATAGTAATGTTCTTAGGTAGATATGTATCTATGATATTGTTATTAGCTTTAGCAGGATCAATGAAAGAGAAAAGATTAGTAGCAGAAGGCGCAGTATCATTTAGAACAGATACGTCTTTATTTGTAGGGGTGTTAATAGCAGTAATTCTAGTAATTGGAGCATTAACATTTTTACCAGCACTAGTACTTGGACCTGGTGCAGAATTCTTGACGATATCTTGATTGGAGGAGTAAAAAATGAAAAGCAGTAAAAAGAGTTTTATTACAAATAAAATGCTTAAGAGTGCTATAAAAGATTCTTTTAAAAAGTTAAATCCAAAGGATATGATTAAGAATCCAGTAATGTTTGTAGCATATATAGGTATGATAATTACAGCAGTTTTAACATTATTTCCTCAAATAGTAGGGGAAAATGGAAGAATATATAATGGTATAGTTACAGTAATTCTATTTGCAACAATAGTGTTTGCTAATTTTGCAGAAGCTATTGCAGAAGGTAGAGGTAAAGCACAAGCTGATACTTTGAAGTCAACTAAAAAGGATACAAAGGCAAAGCTTTTGAAGCCTGATGGAAGCTATACTATAGTAAATGCATCTGAACTTAGAAAAGGAAGCATAGTTTTAGTTGAAGCAGGGGACATGATACCTAATGATGGCGAAGTTGTTGAAGGCTTAGCATCAGTTAATGAATCAGCAATAACTGGTGAATCAGCACCAGTTATTAAAGAAACAGGTGGAGATTTTTCATGTGTTACAGGAGGTACTACAGTAGTATCAGATTGGATTAAAGTAGAAATTACATCAGAACCAGGAGAGTCATTTTTAGATAAGATGATTTCCCTTGTTGAAGGTGCTTCAAGGAAGAAAACTCCAAATGAAATAGCACTTTCAACATTGCTTATAGCCCTTACAGTAATATTTTTAGTAGTAATTATATCCTTATATCCAATAGCAAGTTTTGTAGGAGTAAAACTTGAAGTTTCAACCTTAGTTGCATTATTGGTTTGTTTAATACCTACTACAATAGGAGGCTTATTGTCTTCAATAGGAATAGCAGGTATGGATAGAGTTACAAGATTTAATGTTATAGCAATGAGCGGTAAAGCAGTAGAGGCTTGTGGCGATGTTGATGTAATGATATTAGATAAGACAGGAACAATTACATTTGGTAATAGACTTGCAGCTGATTTTATACCAGTTGACGGTGTATCAAAGGATGAAATAATAAAATGTGCCCTTATAGCTTCTATTAAAGATACAACTCCAGAAGGAAAATCAACAATAGAGCTTGGACAAAAATTGGGATTTCAAATGGATGAAAAAGAATATACTGAGGATGAATTTATAGAATTCACAGCTCAAACAAAAAGTAGTGGAGTAAATCTTAAAAATGGACAAAAGATTAGAAAAGGTGCTGGTTCAGCAATTATCAATTTTGTCCAAAACAATGGAGGGAATATTCCTAATGATTTAAAAGAAAAAGTGGATGGAATAGCTAAATTAGGTGGAACTCCACTAGTTGTAGCTAAAGAAGATAAAATCTATGGAGTAATTTATTTAAAGGATACAGTAAAACCAGGACTTGTAGAAAGATTTGTAAAACTTAGAGAAATGGGAATAAAAACCATAATGTGCACAGGTGATAATTCATTAACAGCAGCTACAATTGCTAAAGAAGCTGGGGTAGATGAATATATAGCGGAATGTACACCGGAAGATAAGATTGAAGCAATAAAAAAAGAACAAGAGATTGGTAAGATTGTTGCAATGACTGGTGATGGAACCAATGATGCTCCAGCACTTGCACAAGCAAATGTTGGAATTGCAATGAATTCAGGAACTATTGCAGCAAAGGAAGCAGCTAATATGGTTGATTTAGATTCTGACCCAACTAAAATATTAGATGTAGTTGGAATAGGTAAACAACTTTTAATAACTAGAGGTGCTCTTACAACATTTTCAATTGCTAATGATGTAGCTAAATATTTTGCGATAATACCTGCAATGTTTATGATAGCAATTCCACAAATGCAAATATTAAATATTATGAGATTATCTAGCTCAAAATCAGCTATAATATCAGCATTAATATTTAATGCAATAATAATTCCACTTTTAATTCCAATAGCCTTAAAGGGCGTTAAGTATGTTCCTATGAAACCAGAAAAAATATTAAAGAGGAATTTAAGTATATATGGTCTTGGAGGAGTGCTAGTGCCTTTCATTGGGATTAAGATAATAGATATAATAATAACACCATTATTAGCCTTATTAGGTATGTAGGAGGAACAGATTATGAATGAATTAAAAAAAGCAATAAGATTAACTATAGTATTAATAGTAATTTGTGGTCTAGCTTATCCACTACTTATTACAGGAGTTGGACAAGTATTATTTCCCAATCAAGCAAATGGAAGTGTAATAACTCATAATGGAAAAGAAGTTGGTTCAGAACTTATTGGACAACAATATAATGATGATGGTCATTTTATGGGCAGAATATCAGCTGTAAATTATAATACTTCAACTGATGGAAAAGAAATTGATGCCACATCAGGCTCAGAAAATTTAGGACCAACAAGTGATGTTTTAAAAGAAAGAGTTGAAGGAGATATTAAATCATTTTTAGAGAAGAATCCAACTTTATCTAAAGAAGATATATCCTCAGAACTTATATCACAGTCAGGTTCAGGACTTGATCCAGATATAACTCCTAAGGGTGCTAAGATACAAGTAGACAGAATATCAAAGGCAACTGGAATTTCAAAAGATGATTTAAATAAATTAATTGATGAAAATACAAAAGGAAAATGGCTGGGCTTGTTTGGTACAGAACGTGTTAATGTATTAAAATTAAATATGTCAGTTAATGATGTAAAAAAATAAATATAAGGTAAATAAGGCATACTGACGGTTATTTTTGAATATGCTTAAAATATCAGCCCAATATAAAAATATATTGGACTGTTATTTTTTGGAGAAAGTAAGCGGTTGGTAAATTAGTTAAATGTTGAAATAGCACAGAGTAGACTCTAACGAAAAGTATTGCAGCAGCCAGGTGCGCATACCTCGTGAAGTTAAGAATGATTGTCTTTTTTTGTTTAAATATAAGAGATGTGGTATGATTAGTATGATATATCCTAAATCAAATAGATAGATGTTGTGTACTGAAAATGTTTATTTTTAGTTTAGAGTTTAATGGATATAATTAGCTAAGGAGAAGTGTTTTAAAATGAGAGTAAAATATAAACTTATGATCAGCTACTTGGTTTTAATTGTATTTGCAGTAAGCGTATTAGGCTTTTTGATTGCAAAAAAATCGAATAATGCGATCTTAAATGAGGTAAATGAAAAAAGTCAGTGTTTAACAGAATCAATTAATACAACTCTTAGTGTAAGAAATGATCTGCTTACAGAAAAATCTTACGGGGACTTAAACTTTGCAAATACCTTATTAAATGATTTTACTGATTTAAAGGTAGATTATAATGAAAGTGTAAAAGTTGGAGAGTTTAATTTACCAATTTTATATGCGGGAAAGCAAAGGTTATCCTTAGATAATACTATAGTTGATAAGCTTAAACAGTCTACAGGTACCGTTGCAACTATATTTTTATTAAATGATGATAAACTTATACGAGTTTCCAGTACGATTTTTAAAGATGATAATAGGGTATTAGGTACATATATACCAAGTGACTCGATTGCTTATCAAAAAATAATTAGTAATGAAGAATATACCGGTAATATTGTAATAGAAGGTACTGGCTATGTAACAAGAATGAAACCATTATTGGATAAAGATAAAAAAGTTATAGGGTCAATAGCTATAGGAAATAAGATTCTCAACAATTACTTAGAGGAAACATTAAGCAATATCAAGTTGGGGAAAACTGGGTACGTATATATACTGGATTCCGAAGGAAATGCAATTATTCATCCGTCTGAAAAGGAAAAGAATGTAAGCAATTATGATTTTGTTCAAAAAATGTATTCAACTAAAAATGGAACGATTGAATATACTTACGAGGGAGTTGTGAAGGTAGCTCATTATCAATACTTTGAACCATGGAATTGGTATATAGTTACTACAGTTGATTATGATGAACTAAACGCTTCATTTAAATCAATTTTGAAAACGACAATAGTTACCGGATTAATAATAATTGCTTTGAGTGGGATTATAGCATTATTTTTGACCAATACTTTAGTTAAACCTATTAATAAGTTGAAATCCTGTATGGAGATAGCTGGGAAAGGTGATTTGACAATACGTTGCAATATAGATAGTAAAGATGAGATAGGAATACTAGCAAATAGTTTTAATAATATGTTGGCAGAAAACAAGAGGCTCTTAGAAGAAACAGTACAATATGAGAAACTTAAAACAGAATTTATTGCTAATATGTCTCACGAATTAAGGACACCGTTAAATATTATCTTTTCAACAGCTCAGTTATTTGATGTACTTATAAATAAAGGTGAAAACCTAAATACTGATAAGATTAGAAGTTATACAAGCAGTATAAAACAAAATTGTTACAGGTTATTAAGATTAGTAAACAACTTAATTGATGTAACAAAAATTGATTCTGGTTACATGCAGCTGGAGTTGAGAAATGAAAACATAGTACAAGTTGCAGAGGAAATAATTCAGTCAACTGCTGAATATGTGCAATCTATGTCGCGAACTATTATATTTGATACAGATGAAGAGGAAAAAGTTATGGCTTTTGATGCAGAAAAACTAGAGAGAATTTTGCTTAATTTAATTTCGAATGCTACTAAATTTACTAGCCCTGGAGATAAAATTAATGTTAGTTTATACAATAAAGATGATCATGTTATTATTTCTGTAAAAGATACAGGAAGAGGAATTGCAGAAGAAAAACTATCACAGCTTTTCCAAAGATTTAAACAAATAGACCCTTTGTTAAGTAGAAGTCATGAAGGCAGTGGTATAGGATTATCCATAGTTAAAGCTTTAGTTGAGATGCATGGAGGAACAATAGAAGTAAAAAGTAAGTATGGAGAAGGCACAGAGTTTATAATGTGCCTTCCTGCTAAGGTTATTTCAGAGAAGCATGATATGAAAGTTAAAAGTGATTGTACTAACCAATCGAATGTTGATAATATCAATATCGAGTTCTCAGATATTTACAGATGAGCTAGAAGCAGAGATGGTTCAATAATGCCATCATCTAATATGGCTATTTGCTGCTTCAAGGATTAAAACTTAATTGATAATATTATATTTTGACAAGAACCATAAACTAGATTGAATCATAAGGAACTACAATTATTTGAATATCTTTAGCGTACTCTAAAAATTTATTAGTTGTAGATCCTCTAAAAAGTTTTTGAAACCTAGTACGTTTAGGATGTCCTATAATAAGCTTTGTTATATGTTTTTTTTGTGCAAATTTTAATAAAGTATTAGAGATTGATTTGCCTTCTAACTTTATAACTGTACCATTAAGTTTTTCAGCCAATTCTATATTGCTATTAAGATCCTTAATTATTTCAGGTGTTTCTTTAGAAGATATGAAATGAGTACACTTAACGTAAACAACATACCAAGGACATTTATATGTTTTAGCTAATCTAGCACCAAATCTTATTAACCTTTTAGATTTGGGGTTAGAGGAAATTGATACCATGATTTTTTCAGAAGTATACCAGTTATCATGAATATCATGTTTATTTTTATATTCCTCTAAATCTTCATCGACTTCATCAGCAATTTGCCTTAAGGTTAATTCTCTAAGAGCACTAAGGTTACCAGCTCTAAAAAAATTTTTAAGAGCTGATTCTATTAGATAAGGTTTATATATATTACCTCTTTGCAATCTTTTTCTTAGGGCTTCAGGGGGCATATCTATAACAACTACTTCAGCATCAGCAATAATGTTGTCAGGAATAGTTTCGTTAACACTTATACCTGTTATTTGTTTTACAATATCGTTAAGGCTTTCTACATGCTGAAGGTTAATAGTTGAATAAACGTTAATACCAGCATCTAATATTTCCAATACATCTTCATATCTTTTCTTATTCTTAGAGCCAGGTACATTAGTATGAGCTAATTCATCAACTAATACTAATTCAGGTTTCCTTTGTATTATAGCTTCTACATCCATTTCTTTTAATGTAATTGAATTATACATTATTTCTTTTAAGGGAATCACAGGTAAATTCTTTAGTTGCTTGATTGTCTGTTCCCTTTCATGACTTTCAAAATATCCTATTACGACATCTTTTCCACGTTCGAATCTTCTATTAGCCTCATTCAACATAGTAAAAGTTTTACCTACACCTGGAGCATATCCTAGAAATATTTTAAGAGATCCTCTAATTTGTTTTCTGTATGTCTTCAATGCTTCTTCTGGTGTAATTCGTTGTTTTTCTTCAAAATCCATATAAATCACCTGGACACATTCAAAAAAATAACAAGTCAATATTCTATTTTCTTTCATGTGTTTTCTTTCAAATTTTTTAATTCTTCAGAGAATTGTACAAATAAAGTTCCTTTTTCAATTTCACCTTTTGATATTAGCAAATCACCAAATTTTCTATAAACTAGAGGATCAGTAGAAACAACGTTATTTGATGAATCTATGCCTTCTTTAGGTGATTTATTATTATTTAATGTGTCTATAAGGGAAAATTTATTATAGTTAGGAAATATTTCATCTAATATTTTATGTATTGTATTAGCAGTAAATGGTTTTTGAAGATAAGCTCTTGCACCAAGTTTGGTAGTTGTGACTGCATTTTTTATTGTGGCAAAGGCAGTCATTATTACTATATTAAATTTATATCCATCCTTTCTAATTTGTTCAAGAAGAGCAGTACCACTCATTACTGGCATTTTAATATCAATAAAGGCAATATCAAAATCTATATTAGATATTAATTCTAGTGCTTCACTGCCATTACTAGCACAATGCACTTCAAATCCTGAATCTTTTAAACAATGAGATAACAGAATTCTAATATTCTTTGTATCATCAACTATTAATGCAGTTTTCATAACAAATCCTCCGATACTAGTATTAATAACTTTATACTACTTTAGATTAATTTTTTTATCAATAATAAATACTTTGAGTAAAGTAGATTATATTAACAAAAACAAATGCATTAAGAAGGAGATTTAAGATAATAGTCAATAAAAGTATGGATTATAAATTAATAAAGTATTATTGACATTAGATAACTTACTATAAGGTATAATATAATTTAAATAAGCATGTTACAGGGGGTGTAAATATGATAAAGAGCATAAAATTTAAGATTTTTTTGATTCTAATAGTATTTATATTATTAACAATAGGAAACAGTTTTGTATCAGTTAATTATTTTAGTAAATTACAAAAATCTATAGATTCAATAATGCATGCTAATTATGATAGTGTAGTTGCTGCACAAAATATGAATAATTCATTAGAAAGACAGGACAGTTTAGAACTTTCTTTTATATTTGAGGATAATTTAGAACTTTCACCAGAGTATGAATTAAATAATGCTAATTTCTCAGAGTGGTTAGGTAAAGCTAAAAATAATATTACGGAAGTAGGAGAACAGGAGGTTTTAGATTCAATTGAAAAAAGTTATACTGATTATGTAGATAAAGTAAGAATTTTAATAAGTGTTAAAAACAACCAAGGAAATAATGAAGCAAGTAAATATTATTATAGTACCGTTTTTCCACTATTTAAAGATGTAAAGGAAAATTGCAATACTTTTTTAGATATTAATCAAAAATCGATGATAACTATGAAGGAAAAATCAGAAGAATTAGTAGATATAGCTAGATACTGCACACTAAGTATTGCTGGAGTTGTACTTATAGTAGGAATTTCTATAATTAGTTATTTACTTCGAAAGATTATACATCCAATTGAAGATTTAGTAATTGGAATAAATAAAGTATCAGAAGGAGATTATGAATATAAAGTTCCTTTAAAAAGAGGAAAGGAAATTAATTTTATATTAGATTGCTTTAATAATATGGTGGAGAAATTAAAAGAATATGATAGGTTAAATGTAAATAAAATATTAAGGGAAAAACAAAGAACAGAAGCAATAATAGAAAGTATCAAATCTCCAATAATAGTTACTGATGATGAAAATAAAGTAATAATGCTAAATAAATCTGCTGAAAGAGTATTTGATGTAAAAGAAAAAAGGGTTATTAATAGAAAATTTTTAGAAGGGATTAAAGAAGAAAATATATTCAATATGATACAAAAGGCACGTAATTCCATTGAAGAGTATAAACCATTTGAGGATATAGAAATTGGAAACAATCAAGATAAAACTTACTATAGAATAACAACAAGCCCTATTTGGTTTAAGCATAGTGAGAATTTAGGAACTGTTACTATTATGCAAGATATAACTAAATTTAGAGAATTAGATGAAATGAAAACAGATTTTATATCAAATATATCACATGAATTTAGAACTCCTTTAACATCAATTTGTATGGCTGTTGGATTACTTCTTGATAAAAACGTAGATATCAATGATGATGAAATGGAACTATTAACAATAATAAAAGAAGAAAGCGATAAATTAGATAATTTAGTTGGTGAGTTACTAGATTTATCCAAGATGAAATCAGGAAAGATTGAGATGGAGATAATAGATATAGATATAGATGAGGTTATATCTGAGGTGAAAAGAGCCTTTAAAATTCAACTTGAAGAGAAGAATATAACATTAAGTATTGATACTAATGGTGTGAGGAAAAGAGTAAAAGGTGATATGAATAAAATATCATGGGTAATAGTAAATTTACTTGGAAATGCTTTAAGATATACTAAAACCGATGGTACAGGAATTATAGAAATAAAAGCAAGAGAAGTAAACAATACAATGCTAGTATCCATTTGTGATAATGGAGAAGGAATTGTAGAAGAGTACCAAAAATTAATATTTGAAAAGTTTATACAAATAAAAGATAAGAATGGAGAGACAACTGGAAGTTCGGGACTGGGACTTGCAATATGTAAAGAAATTGTAAAGGCACATGGTGGAGAAATATGGGTAGATAGTACTGTAGGAGAAGGTAGTTCATTTTACTTTACGCTTAAGTTAGGAGGAATATTAGATTAAAAAATATATAGAAACTGCCTAACATTAGAATTATATAATATAAATTGAGTATGTGTAATAAAACAGTTCAAAACAGATGCAGTATCTTTTTCCATTTCTCTTAAAATCTGACAAACCTAAAAAATTTGTAGTAATTTAATAGAAAATATTTTTATTAAAAGTGCTTATATTTTAGTGAAAATACCATATATCCTATATGAAATTAAAAATAATAAATAACAAATTTAAAGGGGATGTATTAAGATGAGAGAAAGAAAATATGTTAAATTCAGAGTTGATATGTATGATGATACTAAATTTAAAATAATAGATAAAAGACCCGAAAGAGATCTTATCCATTACGTTTGGAATCGAGTTGTGGTTCTTGCTGGGAAGGTTAATCAAGAAGGGGATTTATATATGTCAAAAAACATTCCATATACATTTAATACTTTATCAATAGAGTTTAATAGAAATCCTGAGGAAGTTAAATTAGCTTTAGATGTATTAATAGAATTAGAAATGCTTGAATTTACTGAAGATAGTGTATATAGAGTTAAAAACTTTGCAAAGCATCAAAATATTAAGGTGAAAGAAAAAATTGAAGTCAAAGATAAAGAGGATAATCTAAAGGACAAAGAAATTCAAGTGAAAGAAAATTCAAAAAATGAAAGTCCTGTTAAGGTAGATAAAGAATTAGAAAATAAAGATGTAAATAAAATAAGTCATAAAGAATCAGAAAATATAAAAAAAGAAGAAGCAGCTAACTTAGAAATAAATCAAGAAGCTGCTAATAAAGTTGATGATAATATAACTACGGATCAATCTAATAATAATTCATGGGATAATATTCCGATGTTTTTTAAAAGTGAAAAAAATAAGAAGGGAATTAAAAAGAAGAAAGAAGATTACTCAATTGGAGTGACTGATGAAGTAACTGAAACTAATGCTGTAGATGGTCTTTCTGATGTGGAAAGACCTTTGGGTAAAGGGGAACGTATATTAAGTCAGTTTACTATAATTAATTGATTTGATTTCCTACATACTGCCTTTGTGTTGGTTATTAATTCTCCGCATATTAATCCTAACTAACTTCAGATTTGGCAATAGTGTATTTTTGATAAGAACTATAAAACAATTTTAAACTATTTCGTGCGAGTACTACAATACCACCAAACATATAGTCAATATACTTATATACTTCTAATTGAAATATTATATAAATATTTTATCAATTATCAGAAAAAATATTGTATTCTGATAATTGTGATGATATAATAAATACAAGAAGAAAGCAATTTCTTCTAGCAATTTTAACCCTACAAAATCAACAAAGTAAACTACGAAAATCAATCTTAAAATTTTGAATTCAAATATTGTAGCAAATGTTAATTAGATAGTACCAATTAAGATGTTTAACCAGTAATCACAAAGCGAATTATAATGCAAATAAAAATGACTAATCACAAATCATAGAAAGGTTTGATTAGTAACCAATAGGGCAAAATAAGACGAATGGAGATATTACTAAGGTAGACTAGGTTATTTGAATAAACCATATCTAAATGATGTTAGCAAAATTATTAAGATAATTGGAATGTATTATAAAGACAATATTAATGTATCAAGAGAATAATTGCACAGAGAAAGGGTGATGAAAATTCAAATAGAACCATTTCACTTTAGAAAAGGGTTAGAATTTGCTTAACCACCAATTAGTTAATATAATTTGACTAATTGGTGGTTTTTAATTTATTTTAATTTAGATTTATGTTTGAAAAATATTATTTTTAAATTAGAAAATAACTTATAAAGTCCATGAAAAACAAATATTTACAAAAAGATATGTCATCTTTTTGTTTGGCATAAAAATCAGCTTCTTTTTTATACCATAAAGGGCTACCTTATATGATGTGCAGCAGTTCAACGAATCTGACAAATGCTGTATTTCCATTAGAAAAACTAGTAGATCGGTGGGGGATTTAAGTATATATGAATGCAATTATTAATAATCAAAATATTATAACGAATAAGCAAATTAATAGAGTTTTAAAATTAA
>Ga0183100_1000429_pt1 | contig 35410 bp, 35 predicted proteins | sample Biomet2_FD_127789 | JGI IMG/M metagenome (GOLD analysis project Ga0183100, IMG submission 127789) | Microbial communities from bioreactor (seeded with anoxic lake sediment) at LBNL, California, USA - Biofuel metagenome 2 | ecosystem: Engineered > Bioreactor > Anaerobic > Unclassified ... | reverse complement strand
TTGAACTCATCCGTGAATTCTCTTTTTCCTCGTTTTTCAGTCATGTGATTTTACCTCTTATTTTTTATTGCTTTTTTATTTTACATGACCTTATTAATTCTGTCCAATTTAGTGTAGCCGATCCAAATCGCGCTTTGCAGAGTTTGTGAATCTGCCGGAGCTGATGTCCATCTATTCTATGGTTGCGGATATTCAGGCCGCAGATATGCTGAAGCTCCCTGTGCCGGAGCTTAAAACTGGAAAACCCATAACGATTGTTGCACAGCCGAGCGAACGTCTGGTCAAGTATGTTGAAGAAATTGTCCTGCGATTTGAAAAGATTCATAACGGCGAAGTGGAGCCGTGGGAAGATAACGCACTGAAAGCCACGAATGACGGCCGGTTGGCGGCGCTGGATATGAGGCTGGCAGATCCGGATGCAGAGGACTATGAAGGCAGCAAGGTGAACCTCGCTGTCCGCAACATTTATGATATTTGGCAGAGAAGCGAAAATGCAACCGGCGCACAGATGGTGTTCAGCGATTTATCCACTCCGAAGGGCGATATCCATATGGAGATGGTAGATGGTGTCGCAACGATGGTAGAGCCGAAATTCAATGTTTACCATGATATCCGGAGCAAGCTGCTTAAACTCGGAATACCGAAAGATCAAATAGAGTTTGTCCATAACGCGAAGACGGAAAAGCAGAAAGAGTCCCTGTTTGCGGCAGTCCGTTCCGGGAAAGTACGTGTGCTTCTCGGTTCAACCACCCTGATGGGAGCAGGCACAAACGCACAGAAGCATCTCATTGCGCTCCACCATTTGGATGCCCCGTGGAGGCCGTCCGACGTGGAGCAGCGCGAGGGCAGAATCCTTCGCCAAGGCAATGAAAATTCAGAAGTTGAGATTTACCGGTACGTGACGGAAGGTACATTCGATGCGTACTCATGGCAAATTTTGGAGCAAAAGCAGCGCTTTATCAGCCAGATTTCCCACGGCAGCGTTGTGGAACGCCACGCGGCCGACATTGACAGTACCGCGCTGGATTATGCCACGGTGAAGACGCTGTCCAGTAAGGATCCGCGCATCAAAGAACGTGAGGAGCTTCGTGTACGCGTCGCGCAGCTTAACCAGCTTAAGGCGCAGTACAAGTATGAAAAGTACAGTTTGGAGGATGATGTTCTCAAAAGGCTGCCGACACAGATTTCCCGTAACCAACAGGCCATTGAAAACCTTAACGCGGATATTGCGCTGCGGAATCAGAACCTTTCTGATGAACTTAAAATGGAAGTCCTCGGCGCTGTCTACACCGACCGCGAAGAAGCAGGAAAGGCGATTCTCAAAAAGGCGTCACAGTACCATAAAATAGGCGAATACCTTCCAATCGGTAATTATTGCGGTTTCAGATTGGAGCTGATCTACAGCGAGTTTTATCAAAAACACTCCATCGTGCTCTGCGGTGCTGCGCGGAGAATCACGGAACTCGGAAACAGTCCGGCTGGCTGCACCGTCAGAATGGATAATCTGTTAAAGGAAATGGAAAACGTCATAACCAAATGTCAGCAAGATATAAAATTGGCGCAGCAGCAAATGGCTGAAGCAAAGGAACAGCTCGCGGTTTCGTGGGAACACGAAAAAGAGTACCAGGACAAAACAGATCGCCTGAACCGGATGGATATCGAAATGGCACAGGAAATCGGGTCTGAAAAAGAGCAGGTGATTGATGACCAAACGCAAAGCATTGACGATGAGAGAAGTCCCGCTATGCATTCTCTACAGGATAAATTATATCATGCAAAACCCTTAGGTTCGGCAACCACCTATACCCGCAATGAGCGTGAAATCACTCCGGAACTATAACATGCAGAAGGGAGCGTGAAGACAGTTAGTGAGGAAAACATTAAAGAGAAAATCAACCGTATGATTTCAGAGACCGGCGAACACCCTTTTGTTTTCAGAATTGATGATCGACCTGTTTTCGTCAGCTTCCCGGTGGAAGCATATGACTATTTCAGTCCGCAGGAGCTAACTTCGGCTGAACAAATCATCATGCAGCTATCCGGGGCAGAACAGGCGGCGAAATCCGAACCGTCAAAGGAGCAGAGCCTGATTCAGCGGTTATCCGAAGCAAGAAAAGTTTCAGAAACCGCAATTCAGGACAGTCAGTACCAACCCCCACACAAGGCAAAAGATATACACATATAAGCTGGAGAGTAATCGAGTTTTCGGTTACTCTCTTCTATTTTTAGGAGGGATTAATATGTTAAACGTTGCCGTCCTGATGGGAAGATTTGTCGCTGATCCGCAATTAAGCCACACTGCAAACGGTATCGCATATACCAATTTTACTCTGGCGGTGGACAGGGACTACAGTAAAAAACCGGAGAAAAAGGAAGCCGACTTCATTGACATCATCGCGTGGCGCAACACCGCCGAGTTTGTCTGTAAATATTTTTCCAAAGGTTCTCTGGTTGCTGTAAGAGGCTCGATGCAAACTCGCCAATACGTTGATACACAGGGCAACAAACGAAAAGCGTTCGAAATTGTAGCCGATGAAGTCCACTTCGCAGACAGCAAGCAGAAATCAGAAGCGCAGTAACGCACCCAGTACTTTTAAAGATTGGAGGAAACCCATATGGCAGAAATCAACAGAGTTGAGGAACTTTCGCAGAAGCTGCTTGCCGGTGTGCAGGAAACTTTTCAGTCGGACAATTACCAAAGATATTTGAAATTTGTTTCCTCATTCCATGATTACTCCCTGCGTAACACGATTTTAATCATGCAACAGTGCGGGAACGCAACGCAGGTCAAAGGATATCAGGCGTGGCAAAAATTCGGCAGATATGTCAAACGCAATGAAAAGGGAATTGCGATTTTCGCGCCCAGTAAAGTCCGTGTGAAGCGGAAAAATCCGATGGTGGACGAATTCGGAAGAACGCAATTGAATGCAGATGGAACACCCCTTACACAGGAAGAAGAGCATACCATTCTCAAGTTTAACGTGACGCACGTTTTTGATCTTTCCCAAACAGACGGTGATCCGCTTCCTCAAATTTGCGGTGAGCTGCAGGGCAGCGTGAATAATTTTCAAGCGATTTTTTCGGCAGTCAAATTGATCTCTCCATACAAAATTGAATTCGAGCGAATTACAAATGGATCAAAAGGATATTGCGACCATCGGAACTCTCGCATCGCAATCAATATGGGAATGAGCGAAGAGCAGATTGTGAAAACACTCATTCATGAATTTGCTCATGCGGTGCTTCACAGCCAAACAGAAAAAAACAGAGAGCAGCGCGAGGTTGAAGCCGAAAGCGTTGCTTACATTGTTTCGGATTGTCTGGGCGTCGATACCTCTTCGTATTCCTTCGGTTATGTTGCAGATTGGAGCAATGGCATGCCGGTGGAAGAATTGCAAAATATTTTAGAGCATATCCAATCCACAGCAAATCAGATTATATATTCCGTTCAGGCGGAAATGAAGCAACTTGAAAAATCTGTAATTCAGCAAGAAACCGAAATTCCGAATCTTGAAAATCGGCTGCATCACGCGGCAGAAATCACTTCCGCCACTCATCAGGACAAGGAGATGAGAAATCTTGAAAAACGAATATCTTAATGACGAAGAAGCGGCGGTCAAGGAATGCCTTGACGGCCTTTCCAAAGCTGAGAAAATTGAAATTCTGACGCAGTCAGCGGCGGAGGAAATGGACGAAACCAGTCGGAGCACTCTGTGCTCCCTCCTCTTTCGGCTGAAAAGGGGCGTAAGCCCGAAGTAGAGTTTTTCCTACGGGCGAGCACTGCAAGTGTATATACACTTGCCAATTTTTGCAAAATCGCCTGAACCGGCGCTCTTCAAAAATCATTCGTTAGGGGATACCCCTAAAACCTCGCAGTTTTCAGCTGTTAAACAGCTTTTCAACCTTAGAGTGTGGAAAATTCAAGAAAGGAAATGTTGCCTATGGAAAAGAAGCGAAAAAGAGATGTCCCTCAATTATTCTTTATATCTAAGGATGAAGAGCGACTGCTTGCAGAAAAAATGTCGGAGGCAGGAATCCGAAACAAAAGCGCCTACTTCCGCAAAATGGCAATGGACGGCTACATCATCAAGCAGGATTTCACATCCGTAAAGGCGGTGGTCAAGGAGCTGAACGCAATCGGAGTCAACCTCAATCAAATGACGAAAGTCGCGAATACATACGGTGACGTATATCTCACAGAATTACAATCCGTTCGGGAAGGCATTGATAAGATATGGCAACAACTTTCATTGAAGGTATAGCGGTGCGTCCCGGTCGTACCCCTTTGGTAACCGCGAAGGAGTCCATTGAGTATATCACGAATCCGGAGAAGACCGACGGCGGCAAATTGGTTTCTGCGTTCCTCTGCTCTCCGGATTCGGCACATTTTGAAATCATGATGCAGCAGCATGAATACGAGCAAAATACCGGCCGGAGAGTGATTCAGGATTACGAAGAAAAAAAGCAGTCGTATATGCTGATGACGATGCGGCAATCTTTTGCGCCGGGGGAAGTAACTCCCGAGCAGGCACATGAACTCGGCTGCAAATTGGCGAAACGGTTTCTGGGTGACAAATACCAATACGTGGTTGCCACTCATGTGAACACCAGCTGCATTCATAACCACATTACATTTAACATCGTGGGAACGGATATGAAAAAGTTCCGCCAGACCAAGTACACGCACAAACGCCTTGCTGAAATCAGTGACAAGCTGTGCGAGGAACATCACCTGACTGTGGTTGTCCCTTCCGCCGAATGGCAAAAGCGCAAATACACCAGCGAGCACGTTACTCCATACCGTACTGTTCTAAAATCTGATATTGACCATGCGATAGAATCTGCAAAAAGTTTTGAGGAATTTCTGAAGACGATGGAGCAATCCTACCGTGTTGTCAACGAGGGCAAATACCTAAAGTTTCGACACCGGACGAACGGGCAGCAGCGCTATGTCCGCTCTTACACTTTGGGCGCTGCCTACACGGAGCAGAATATTAGGGCAAGAATCTCCGGTTTGTACGTGATGCCGGGGGACAGAAAACCAAATCAGGAAAAAGCAGCGAAGACGGAACGCCCTATAACGTATACGCAGCGCTTGAAAAATGTGCAAGCTATGTTCCGCGTCGCTGGTTTTGTCTATGAAAACGGAAACGATTTTGAGGGTATGATTCAGGAATTACAAAAGCAGTCTTTACTTGTGAAGGATCGTATGGATACCGCGCAGCAGGAAGTTTCAAAGGCGAACTACATTTTGAGGTGCTTACATACAAAGGAACAATACCGCACCGTTGCGGAGGAATACCAGTCGTCACTTTTGAAAGAACGTTTTTACGGTACTTACCAAAATGAACTGGATTTGTACTTTACCGCAACGGATTCCCTACAGCATAATCATATTGCGGAAGAGCCTGCCGGCGCGGTGCGCTATGAAACACAAGCAACTGCGCTGACGGAGCAGCTCGCGGAGCTGCAGCTGCAATACGACGCGATTAAAGGTGACGTCGAACAAGTTCGGCAGATCATGAAAGTCGCTGAAAAAGTGCAGAATGACGAAACGATATTGACAGAAAGAAAGAGAGGTAAAAATTATGGTCGGTGATGAAATGGGCGAAAAGGTTGTTTCGGTGGCCTTTCGTGCCGGCGAAAAGCTCACTGGAGCAGCTCTGAAAAAATTTTTGAGTGTAATTTTGAACGGCGTACAAAAAGGAGCGTATCAGCTCACTTCGAATAAAGCGAGCATTTCAAAACTCTCAAGGGACGGAAGCCAATCACAGGGAATAGAGGTCAAAAAAAGTGAACTGTGCGGATTTGACAAATACGCAAAAAAATATCACTTCGACTATTCATTGATGCGGCAGAAAAATGACCCTGAGAACTATGTGTTCTTTTTCAAATCCAAAGACTTTTCCAAACTGGAAATGGCAAGCCGTGACTTTGTAAAAGACCAGACGTTGGATAACGACAGCCTTACCGAAAAGATTGAATTGGCAAGGTCAAAGGCGTTCAGCCTCAATAAAGCCCGTGAGCAGACGAAGAATCGCTCAAAATCAAAAGGTAAGAACAGAAGTGTGGAAAGATGAGCTATGACGACTCAGAAGGTAATTATATTGGATTAAGTGGTACCTCAGTTATCATTGGCCTTAATTCTCCTGCACCTAAAGGTCATGCCTTGATAATTGGCGGAAATGGAACCGGAATGTCTCGTAGTCTTGTTTCCCTACCTGTATCTGTATTGAAAAATACAAATTTTATTGTAACAGATCCACAATTTGAGAGCGGTGAGAACTTTGGTTAGGAAAATTTTAAAGAGCAGAACGTTTTCATACTTTTTCCTTTTGTTATTTAGCTTCATAGTTTTTTTCAACATGATTTTGTGGGTGATGCATGAATTTAATTTTGTTGACTGGAAAATGGCTGCGGAAGTCGCCGGTGCATTATCACTCATGATGAGTCTTACACAATTCCGGAAGAAGCGTGAATATAAAAACATTGAACACGGTTCTTCAAGATGGGGTACAAAAAAGGACATTAAGCCGCTCATTGATAAGAATTCTTTAAATAATATGATTTTGTCCGCATCCGTTTTCTTATCAATGAACATGTATAAAACACACCGTGATTGTCATGTTTTTGTAGTAGGTGGTTCAGGTTCTGGTAAATCACGCTTTTATGTCAAACCGAATGTCATGCAGATGAATGCGAGCTATGTTATCACCGATCCGAGCGGAGAGCATCTGCGTGATGAAGGGAAGATGTTGGAGAATAACGGGTATAAGGTTAAGGTGTTTGATACAGTATCGCTAATTAACAGCATGCATTTCAATCCGTTTATCTACTTTAAAACCATAAAAGACATCCGGCGATTTATCAATATCCTCATAGCCAATACAAGCGGAGATACTTCAAACCAACAATATCACGAGGACTTTTGGGTCAAAGCAGAACGTCTTTGGCTAATGGCCGTGCTCGCGTATTTACAGGAAACCTGCCCGGAGCATGAACGGAACATGAATTCCGTCGTTCTCTTGCTAAATAATTCGGAAGCCCGTGACGATGATGAAAGCTTTAAATCCGCCGTCGATGTTCTATTCGACGATTTGGAAAATCAGAACCCGGAAAGCTTTGCAGCAAAGCAATATAAAAAATATAAGCTCGCAGCCGGTAAAACTGCAAAATCCATACTGGTTAGTATAGGTGTTCGGTTGGCCGATTTCGATATTCCGGAAATCGCGCATCTTGTCGCAGATGATGAGTTGGAACTTGATAAATATGGCAGTGAAAAAACAGCCCTATTCATCATTGTAGATGACACAGATCCGACGTATAACTACCTGGTCGCAATTTTACTTGACGTCATGTTTAATGCTCTAAAGAATGTAGCTGACAGCCAACCAAACCACCATTTAGACATTCCGGTGCGGTGCCTTCTTGATGAAATTGCAAACATTGGCCGTTTTCCAAATTTACATATCCTCGTTGCCGTCCTGCGAAAGCGCTGGATATCTCTGGAGTTTCTGTTCCAAAATCTTAACCAATTAAAGGCTTTGTATAAAGACCACTGGGCAACTATTGAAGGAAACTGTGATACTACCGTGTTTTTAGGAGGAAAAGGTGAAGATACAACAAAGTATGTTTCAAATGATCTTTTAGGCAAAGCCACAATTGATACGGTTTCCTATGGCAGCAGCGGAACGGCTCAAAGTTTGGGAGCAAATGGTTATAACTCAAACGAACAAAAATCCGGACGTAATCTACTGGATGAAACAGAGGTCTCAAGACTTGCCGGTGATGAGTGCATAGTCAATATCCGGGGACTCAATCCATTCCGGTGCAAAAAGTACAATCCGGAAGAGCATCCCAATTATAAATATTTGGCTGATTATGATCGGTCAAATACTTATTTTTATAAGCGCGGGATAGACTTGCAGGGCAAGAATATCCAATATATCACATTAAATTTACAGGAGGATTAATTTATGGGATCACAAATGTTAACTCTTTTAAGGGTGTTTCTTATTGTTTTAGGTATTTTAGCAGCGTTGTGGGGATTCTATGACGTATTTGGCGATGGTCAACAAAGCAGTGCAGGAGTTAAAAAAATTGTAGGTGGAATCGCATTTGCTGTAGTCTCCGGTGTTGCTATGACTTGGGCAATAAACTCAATAAGCGCTGCGGAGGCTAAGGCCGGTATAACTGCAGCTTTCTATCTTCCTTCACTTATTCACGGAATAACCAGTTTCAGAATTTAGGTGAAGCCATATGGACGATATTTTAAAAAGGTGGATTGAAGGCATTTTCGGAGGTATTAACTCGGATGTGTCTTCCATAACCGGCCAGATCACAATGTCACCGGCACAAGCTTTTGGTCAAGATTTTTGGAATACTCTACTAAAAATTGGTGCAACAATCGTTATGCCATTTGCCCTTGTAATACTCTGCTACGCAATGACTGCGGAACTTTACAATGTGTATTGCAAAGCCAATGGCGAACTTGACCTTCAGCTTGTCTCAGCAACTATGATGAGGTTCATCATTCCATTTGTTTGCATCACAAAAACATACGACTTATTACAGATTATATTTAATGCCTTTAATAAAATGATTACTCAGTTAGGAACTGCGGTTGGTTCAGGTGCTGCTGGTAACCTTACGGATACCTCAGCTCTTGTCAATCAGATCAGTGGAATAGACTTCTTTGGAAAACTCGGTCTGATGATGGAGCTAATGCCCTTGCAATTAGGCATGAAGATCATGTCCCTTGTTATTACTGTAATCGTGTATGGCCGAATGATTGAGATCGTAATTTACTGGGTGTTTTCTCCGATTCCGTTTGCGACATTCACGCATAGTGAGTTCTCTCAAATAGGTAAGAACTTCATAAAACTATTCGCGGCTGTTCTGCTTCAGGGCGGTTTTATGATTCTATGCGTGTCAATATACTCGATACTCGTTCGTCAGCATGTAATGGAAGTTTCCGTAAATGGAGGTTGGGTTTTAATGGGATATTGCGCGGTACTGATAATTACATTGGCAAGCTCAGGAAAAATGTCAAAGAAGTTCTTAGGAACGTTCTAAGGAGGTTCATTATGATAGTCAAAATTCAAGAAGACGTCTATAGCTATGAAAGCAAAATATGGGGCAACTTTAATAAGCGGCAGCTCATCTGCATTCTTATATCATTGGTTATAATTGCAACTGCCTTTGCAATTATTTTTTGGACAACAAACAGCATTGACCTATCCGCAATTATTTCTGTTGTTTTATGCTCTCCGGTATTGTTGTGTGCCATTTACAATCGGGACGGTCAGCATTTGGAACAAGTAATGAAGTATAAATACCAATCGCGGTTTGTGTATCCACAAAAAAGAAAGCATGTAATGACTAATCTTTATCAGGAAATTGAGAAAAATCAAAAGGAGTATGAAATTTATAATGAAACACTTGCTAAGGAAGAGCAGCCAAAGAAAGACGAAAGCAGTAAAAACTTCATTGCTGCCTTGGACAAAAAGAGATACCACTCAAAATAGTATTCCATTTGATGGCATCTATGACGATGGGGTTTGCTATTTGGGCGACGACCTCTACAGTGCTACGTTTTCTTTCATGGATACCAATTACAGCAACACCGAAGATACTGAACGGATTAATACTTTCGAGAAGTATTGTGAGTTTCTGAATGCATTTGATGAAACAATGAAATTTCAGATTCACATCATGACAAAGCAGTTATCCCGTACTAATATCAATTTGTTTATTCAGGCTCCGATAGGGGCTTCAGATGAATTGCAGGAATGTGTAAACGAGTATAATGAAATGCTGAAAAACCGTCTTGTTGGCAATGATTCTTATATTCAGGAAAAATACATTACAGTTACCATTACAGAAAACAGCTACGATCAGGCACAAAAGCGGTTCGACCGAATTGACAATGATATTTTGTCTTTACTCCAACGGATAGGATGCGGAACTAAGATGTTGAACAAACTTCAACGCCTGTCTTTTCTGCGCGAGGTATATCGGCCAGATGATACTTCCGAAATCAATTACACCCGAATGGTACATACCGGTGTATATGATAAGAATCTTATTGCCCCCTATTCCATCGACACCAGCCATGATGACTATATCAAATTGGGCGATTATTACACCCAAACATTGTTCTTGACCGAGTTTCCTCAGGATCTTTCTGACGAACTTGTAAAGGAAATCACGTCGTTGGATGAGAGTATTCTTCTTACTATAAACGCCATGCCTCAAAACCCCCAGCTTGCAATTAAGGAGGTTCGTAAAAGGCTAAAAACTCTGGACATGGAGAAAGAAAACAACCGAACCCGCCAAGTCAAAATAGGGGTAGTTGTTCCAGAACCACCCCGTGACTTGCGAAAGGCTATCGAAAATACAGAAGCCTTCCTTTCTGAGTTAGAAACACGTAATGAAAAGATGTTCCTTGCAAATATTCTAATTCATGTTATGGCAAAGTCTCTGGAAGAAATGGAAGCAATTGTTGAGAAAATTGAAAATAAGGTAAACAAAAGCGGCTGTACTCTTCGACCGTTTATCTTTGCTCAGGAGGATGGATTAAACTCAGTAATTCCATTGGGGCGCAATGATACCTTTGTGAAACGAACACTAACCACTACGTCGCTTGCTGTTTTCATTCCCTTCAATGTTGTCGAAATCGTTCAGCCTGGAGGCTTTTCCTATGGTAAAAACAAGTTAAGCAATAATATTATCTGCCTCAACCGAAAGCTCCTTACGAATCCCCATGGCTTTATTTTCGGTGGATCTGGATCTGGAAAATCCATGGGAGCGAAAGCGGAGATATGGGAATGTTTCTTCCGGACAAACGATGACATTATAGTTATTGATCTGGACGGAGAGTTTACGAAAGAGGTAAATCTACTGGGCGGTCAGGTGATTGAAGTCTCTAACTCAGCGAAGACTAAATTCAACCCTTTTGACATCAACCAGTTTTACGGCGGAGATGAAGAACTTAACCCGGTACCATTTAAATCAGACTTCATTATCTCGCTAATTGAAGTCACGTTGAATTACCGTGACGGCATTGACCCAGTTATGCGTTCTGTCATTGATCGCTGTGTACGTGAAGTTTACAGGAATTATCTGGATGATCCCTGCGAAGAAAACATACCGACCTTCATGGACTTTTACGAAATGCTTCAAAAGCAGAAGGAGCCTGAAGCAAAGTACTTAGTCAGCGCACTTGAAATTTACATTGAAGGTTCACTGAATATCTTTGCAAGTAAAACTAACGTGAACATCAACAACCGGCTGATCTGCTTCAACACCAAAGATTTAGGCAGTCAGCTCAAAGTCATGGGCATGTCTATTATTCAGGATTTCTGTTGGAATTTAGTTTCCAAGAATCAGGAATTAGATAAAAAGACATGGCTATGGAACGATGAAATCCATCACAGCCTAAGGAATCCCTGCACAGCTAATTGGTTAATTAACAGTTGGAAGCGTGGCCGCAAGTACGGTCTTGTAGCAACCGGCATGACGCAAGAAGTACGCGACGTCTGCAAGAGCGAAGATGCAAAGGCGCTCATTGCTAACTCCGAGTTTATCATGCTCTATCGTCATAAACCTGATATGATCGGCGATTTAGCTCAGGTTATGAGCCTTTCCGACCAACAGATTAAAAAACTTCTCTCCTGTGAAAAAGGCACTGGCCTATTTAAAGCGGGGAACAGCATTATCGAATTTAACAACCGCTTTGCTGAAGGCACAAAGTTATTTGATGTTTTGTCCACAGATGTCGGTAAGAATCTGAATAAAGTCGGGTGAAATAAATGCTCGACAAAGAGGTTATAAAGTTCACCCGCAATGGTATACGACAGGAGAACCTTGCAACCGGCGAGACGAAGATGCTAACCGAAAGTGATTACGCCAGACAGTTTCAATATTCTCCGGATGTAAAAGAACAGCTATATCAAGGTGGGCAAGGCGATCTACCCGTTAACTCTGGAGTAGTACCATTCTACCGTGCCGGTTCTCCTAACAAGCACGGTGATCCCCGTCCGGGTACAGTAAACCAAAGTTATACATATGGTCAGTATGACACTACCAACACACGCAAAGCCAATCCGAGTAAAAAAACAAGTGGAGCCTCACAATCACGGTATTACTATACATACAGAGAAACCGGCAGTAAAATTCATACGCATTCAGACCTGCGGAGCAACCAGCTAAAACACATCCAAAGCAAAATGATACGACAAGCCGGATATGCTGTTCTAAATAATCTAAAGGAAAGCGATAATGCAGCTCTAAGGGCAGTAGGCAAAACCACTCAGTCGGCCATCCGTATGAAGCAAGGCTACAGACATCTGAAAGCTCTTTGGAATCGAGACTCTGTTTTTCAGTCAGCTGCCACTGTTCGTAATACTGAATTTGCAGCATCAAAAAACTCCGCCGCATACAAAGCAGCTTATGCAAGGCAGAACGCCGTTAGAGCTACTAAAACCTCACAGGAAACAGTCAAACAGGCTGGGAAGGCTGTTCAGTCAATTGCTAAGGCTGTCATAAACCCTGCAACCCTGAAGGCTGCCGCTATCGTAGGTGCAGTATTGCTCGTATTATTGATCATCATGCAAATTTCAGGCACAGCTGCATCTGCTGTTGTTGGCAGCGTTACTGATCATCCGGAATTAACTGTTTATGTAATGCAGCTCGATACTGATTTTCAGACGAAAGTTTCCGATACCATCAACAGCTACAAATCAAAAGCGGATACGACCGTGACGGTGGAAGGCGACAATGTCATCAACACAGATCCGAACGCACTTGCAATCCTTGTCACCGGTGACTGGACAGACATTCAACTGAATGAGCAGAATAAGAACCGGCTGCGCGATGCACACAGTATTTTAAACAGCTACTCTGTATCGGATAAGGAATCTACCGTCTCAGAAACCACCGATGACGGTCAGACGGTAACGAAAACAGTCCACAAAGTCACCGTCCACATCAACACCTATACGGCGAAGGACAAGATTGACCCATTTGGCTTCGACAGTGGCAAGAAATCCCATGTGTTGCAGATGCTGGATTTGCTTGACCAGATGAATAACTTGAATCTGCGGAATGTGTCGCCGGTTCCCGGAGGCGGTTCGCCGGTCACTTCTTATGATGATCCGCAGGTGCAGGTGCTCGTAACCGAAGCGGAAAAATATCTCGGTTATCCGTATGTATGGGGCGGCTCCACACCGGCAACCTCGTTTGACTGCTCCGGCTTTGTCAGCTGGGTCTACACCCATTCCGGCGTACATAACCTTCCCCGCACGACGGCGCAGGGAATCTTTAACCAGTGCACCGTCGTTTCGCCTTCAGACGCGAAGCCCGGTGATTTGGTTTTCTTCAAAGACACCTACCCGACGTCCAATACCGTTACCCATATCGGAATCTATGTTGGTAATGGCAGAATGCTGCATTGCGGAGATCCGATCCAGTACACCTCGTTAAACAAAACGTACTGGCAGCAGCATTTCTATGCATATGGGCGTCTGAAATAATAATTTTAAGGAGTACATAACTATGTCAGAACGTTTAGAAAAACTGCGGGATTCAGTACAAAATGATGAGGCGAAGGTACAGAAGCTGCAGGAAGATATCAAGTCAAAGAAAGAGAAGATTAAAGAGTTGGAAAATGCGGAGATCATGAACAACCTGAATTCCCTATCCACGCAGGGTATGGCAGTCAATGATATTATTACCGCCATAAAGAACAAGGATTTGGATGTATTAATGTCGTTGATGTCGTCTAATCAGTCGGAAGAAAAAAGCGAAACCAGTTCCGCTTTTTCAAAAATAAACGAGGAGGAACAAAGTCATGAGTAATGTAATGGACATGTTGGTGAAACTGGGGTATGAGGCGGCAAGCATTGGCAGCAATGTGCTGCCTTGCACCCTGAGCAAAGAGGGAAAGCCCGTCGGCTTTCTAATGCAAGACTTTTCAGTGCAGCTCCTACCGGAGCATGAAGCCAAAAGGGACAGCATTATGAAAGCTGTATCTTTTTCTTTGGACTATCAAGGACTGGAAACCCTTCAGAACGAATTCAAGCTCACGCAGTATCAGAACGTCGTTTTAACGGCCACATATGACTATGAAGATGAAAAGCCGGTCTTTAACATCTACCGGCTGGATTCGGATAAGAACTTGATTCTGCTGAACTCGCTGGATGACAAAGCGGCTGCTGCCAAAGGCTTCGCATCCCTGTCAGGATTAGTAGAAGGAAACATTTCCGTCCCAACCCGTGAAACGAACCGTATTGGTCGGTTTGTGGAATCAATTAAGCAGAAAGGATTTTTCCTATCGACTTCCGTTGAGGATGCTTTTCGCTCCTATGATATTCTGGACTCAGAAAATCACGTTGTCGGGTACATCGGCAAAAATAACCGGGTGACTCTTACTGCGGAAAACGAGCGTGTACGCAGAACACTTTCGGACGCCTATGCACAGATAAGCACCGACCGGGAGCTGATTCCCGGTTTCTTTGACCGGCTCAAAGAAAAACTCAAGGAAATCGGCCTTGCGCTAAAGGTAATTTTTACGCGCAGTGGGCAGCATTACACTATTCAGAACGAACGCCATCAGGAGGTTGCTACGGTCAGCGAAAATCACGAAGTCACTTACACCGATCAGGCAACCAAGGAGCAGATGGCGAAGATTGATGCAATGGTTGAGCAGATTAAACGCGAAAATCTCTCAAAAGAGCAAGTTCTGGAGCAGGAAGTTCGACAAATTGAAAGCCGGCAGCAGACACGCACAGAGGAGTGGGAGGAGAAAACAGAGGTTGCCGCAGCGATAGACACGCAACTGCTCATCAGCACGGTCTTATCAAATCCGCAGCTCACTGCCCGGTTGGTGCAGGCCGTACTCACCAACGAAGAAATCCTCGCCCAACTGAATGCTGATCTTTCCAATCAATTGAAAGGAGTAGCGTTAGTGGAGAAGCAACCAGATCAGCGCGCAGAGCAGGTTATTTCGGCCGCTTTGTCACCGGAGGAAGTCAGCATCAGTGAAGCATTCCATAAGGATTTAGAAATGCTTCAGACGTTGGATGGATTCAATCAGGAGAAATATTCTGCAATGCAGCAGCAGATGATTGTTTCCTATGGCACATCCGACCTGCAGGAGTTTGAGCAAAAGCTTCAGCAGGGAGATTACAAGGCACCGGCAAGCCTTCCCGACAAGCTGAAAGTATCCCATAAAAAAGCAGGCAGGCAAAACACCGCGGTCCGACAGGCGAGAAATGACCACCAGAAAGAACAGAATACGGAAAAGGAGCGTGCATAAATCATGGAACGAATCGTTTCCTATCTTGAAAAGTTGGGGTATACCGTTGAAGAACAGGGTAAGATTGAGAAATATTTGGTGGTATTCAAAGCCGGGCAGCCCGTTGGGTTTATTCTGCAGGACTTGACGGTGAAGCTCGTTTCCGGCTCGGAAACTATGGACAATATTCAGGCCGTAATTGATTATCTGAACGAAAATGAAGGTTTAGAGTATGTTGGAGCAAGTGAACTGCTCATAGCAAGCTACAAAGGAAGTCGATTGACTACATATTTCGACGTGAAAGAAATGAAGCCATGGTATGTCTGCTATATTCGCAGCATGGACACCGGCGAGGTGGTAAATTCCACCTACGCAGATCGTGACACAGCTGCGTATATGTTCATCACGCAGACAAAAATGTTGGATCTGCGCAAATTCACGGCACAGCAGGAATCGTTCAGTGGCCGGATGCGAAACCGGCTCATCAATTATCTTCTTGCTAAAAAGGAAAAGGCGGGGCAGCGATGAGCTGTTCCGCTTTTCAAATTAAAGAACGGAAGTGAGTGAAAATGTCTGTTAGCAGGAGAACCGGGGATGTTTATTACACCGACGAGGAAAAAGAAAAGGCGCTGCAGAACACCAATGCTTTAAAATACGCGCTGTCTCACGGCTATCAGCTGATGAAGTCGGGAAATGAATACCGGCTGAAAGAGCACGATAGTATGGTTTTTGAGCTAAATGGGAAGTGGCACTGGAATTCAAGAGGGCTGCATGGTGATGCACTGGACTTACTGCAACATTACGGAGGGTACACATATCAGGAAGCAATCTGCGAACTTGCCGGAACATTGAATGATCCCCAGCACAGTCGGCCGGTGACGGATGTTACTTTGCCGGAGCCTACGGAGAAGAAAGAATTTGTATTGCCGGAGCGGGCGGATAACTTTAAAATAATCTTTGCATATCTCATTAAAGAAAGGGGAATCGACGAAGGACTGGTAAAGCATCTCGTCGTTGAACAGAAACTTTATCAAAGTAAAGCTTATAACAATGTTGTTATGATCGGATTTGACGACCATAACACAGCACGATACGCCTCCCTGCGTTCCACAAATTCCTACAAAAAGATTTTCAAAATAGATGTTTCTGGCTCTGATAAAAGCTATCCTTTCGTCATTGAGGGTAAAGCAGGCAGTGATACCGTATGCGTATTTGAAAGCCCCATTGAAGTCATGAGCTATTGGAGCCTGTGTAAAGAAACGCAGAGCAGCCGGATTCACGACAATTTGCTGTCGTTGGGCGGTGCCGGTGTGCTTCAGGGGCTTGACCGATTCCTTTCCGATCATCCGAATATCAAGAACATTGTTTCCGGTCTGAATAATGACAGCGAACTGTTCGGCCATGAAATCAATGCTGGCCGAAACGGTACGCAGAAGATCATCGATAACTATGGGGAAAGGTACAACGTTATAACACACCGGCCGCACTTGAACGACTGGAACGATGTATTGAAAAATTACCGACAAAATCTTCAGCCGAAGATGCAGGACTTGACCCGTTCTGCGGAGAAAGTTACACAAATCACAAAACCTCTCAAAAGCATGGAAATGGCAATCTAATATTTAAATCCTGTTAAGCAGCCGGGTGTAATGCCCGTCTGCTTATTTTATATGAATTAAGAGGAGTATATAACGATGAAAAACCTGTTTGCAGCTTACAAAACCATACACAGCCTACATATCCGCAGCAGTGCAGTCCTGGTCTATTATTTTCTTTGCGCACAGACAAACAAGGAAAATGAATGCTGGCCGTCAAAGAATACCATAGCGAAGTCATGCCATGTTAGTGTGTCTACAGTGACACGCGCACTGCGGGAGTTGGAAGATGTGGGAATGCTTGTAACTGTTTACCGGTTTCGTAAGGAAAGTAACCGTCAGACATCAAATATCTATAAAGTCTACGATACTCCTCAAATGTTTACGCAGCCACCGGAAAACACGAATCCTGAACAGGGAGAACAAATACAGGATAAACCGGAAGTCAATCCAATACAAAATGAAGCGGCTGCCTGCACTGTATCCAACACAGAGGATCCATGTATTCAGAGTACGATAGAATCGCCTGTAGATACACAAAATGCACATTCGTCAAATAATCACAGTTCGGTACAAAACGTCGAAAGTGGGTTTGTGCGGGTACAAGAGCGCAATCCCCGAGGACATTCTTCTGTGGGTTATGCATTTTCCCTTTTGGACGCCGTTTTTACCTCTACGCCGTTTCAAAATGACATGCTCTCCCGTGTCACTGTGACACCCCAAGGAACTATATCAAGAAAGAAGGTTACGGATAACCTAAGAGTTAGAAGTATATTCTCTAAGCTAACTAAGTGGAAGAATGAGAAGCGCACGATTTTCGGTGCAGGATTCCAAATCTGCCCTGCACGAAATGAATAATCATGAGTTTTCATAGGGATTAGTATGCCTGTTTTACGCAACAGCCTCGCTTATTAATCCTTCGGTTATAAATCTAAAAAATATATCAGGGAGCTTTTTTCATGAATAATGTTAAAATTATCGGTTTGCCGGTCACTATTTCGGAGCGTCACCGTATTGTGCTGGACAAGAGCGTCCGCACGCTTTACGGCATGAACAGGGACGATATTGTTGTGATGAAGATCATCGAAGGAATCATCTTTATTTCACCCTTTAGGGAGAATGCGCCAATCGATGGCGAAAAGAAAATGCTCAGCGCTGGCCGTTTTAATCTCCCGCAGAGTTGGGCAAAAGAAAACCACGTCGATGTCGGTGGTCTCGTCTATCTTATCGCCACAGATGAGGGTATTGTCCTCTGCGCGAAAAACATGGAGATTACCTGTGTAGGGGGGGTGAAAGCATGAAAATCTTAGGGCTTCCAGTAAAAATATCATCCCAGAAGTTCATTTACATACCGGTAAATTATCTTCAGGTGTACGGTATCGACCGCTACTGTGACTGCCTGATTCGCAAGGAGTACAAAGACCGTTTTATTTTTCTTCCCTATGAAAAGCGGCCGCTTCAGCAGAATGAAAACGTGGTAAATCTTCGCGCCGGAGCAACGTACCTGCCAGAGCAATGGCTAATGGACAACCAGCTGACGCCTGGCAGAGACAACGTCTACCTGATAGGCGCAAATGATGGTCTGTTAATAAGCGCAAGTGAAGAAGTAAAGCTGTAAAAATCCAGTAAGAATAATCTGATCTCAATCTCTTTTGGCCAATCACTTTTGAAATTAAAAAAGTTACATGAAGTGCGCCGAACATAAAATTAGCTTTATGATTATGTAAATTAACCCGAACCATGACCGAAGTTTATCCTGTAATAAATATTTAGGAGGTCATATGGTATTATGACGTATAAGAAAAAAACAGTTAACGAATGGTTGGAGGAATGGCTTGATGTTTATGTGAAGCCTCCTGTAAGAACACAGAATACATACGATTGCTATCGATATGTAATTGTCATGATGAAAAAAATCCAACCAGGGCTATTCCAAATGCAGCTGAAAGATGTTGATGAAATAACTGTTCAAAAGCTATTAAATCAATCGGCTGAGAAATACGCAAAGTCGACTCTTAAAAAAATGAAAATTATATTTAAAAGTTCTTATGAAATTGCTATAAGAAACCATAAGTGTAAATCTAATCCTGCTCTTTTCGTAACAATTCCCAATGCAACTGAAAAGGAGATCCGCGCCTTAACGCAAGAAGAAGAAATCAGAGTAATTGAAGCTGCAAAACATGATCGTTTAGGTCATATTGCGATATTCATGTTATATACAGGCCTTCGAACTTGCGAGATCACAAACTTAAAATGGAGTGATTACAATTTCCAAAAAAAGGAGATATCTATCCGAAAAAGTAAAACGAAGAGAGGGATAAGAATTGTTCCTGTAATACAAGAAGCTAATAATATTATTAACTCTCTACCGCACTATTGTGAATATATTTTCACCTCAACAAAAAAGAACCCAATTACGAAAACTGTTATGAGGAGGCTTTACAATCGGCTACGAAAGAAAACCGGCATAGAAATAATCACAAATCACGTGTACCGTCACTCATTCGCAACAAGAATGATTGAAAATAATGCGGATTATAAGGCCTTATCCGTCATCTTAGGACATAGTGATGTGGAATTTACAATTAATACTTACACCAATGCTGAAACCAAGTTTCTGCACGAGCAGGTCTCTTTGCTGGAAAATAAATCAAAACGTAAAGTCTTTACCATCAAAAATTATAGGTCGCGAGCTTAAAAGATATAGGTTATGCCAATAATGGCGTAGCCTATATTCATCTTATTACCGTTGAGGAGATCGAAAGCATAGCATTGCAAAGTCTTCTAACCGGTGTCTGAGCTTCAATTAGTATGCGGGATTGCATAACACAACGCATCACCCTCACATTCATTTTTCCATTTTCTCTGACAATCCGAAATCCGACAAACTCACCGTGGACGACATCAATAAAATTAAGTCGGAATTCTCAACTGTAACCTTTGCTGATGAGCGCCGTAACATTTTAGAACACAAAATAGAAATGCGGGATGAAATTAAGCAAAAGATCGACGACATGCTTTCCAACCTGCAGGGGAAGGACAAAAGTGGGGGAGCTGCACCACATCATGGGCGGGTAGCCACAAAGCAGTTCGAGCATGACTACAACGAAGATGAATATCAGACAAAAATTCTAATTGAATTGGAATTATGTTATATAATCGAATAAATTGTTGAATTTGGAATAAATTAATTATATAATGGAAGAAAATACCATAGAGTAAGTATTTCAATTAAGTTCTTATATTAGCAATACCAGCTAATACATTGTCAATAGTAAATTTACTCAGTTAGCTGTTAAAAAAGGGTACAACAAATAAGCCCGACCAAATTCCGACCAAATTTTAGGTCCGGCAATAATTTCTTTTCATTTGTTTAAGCTGAGTAGACTTCTAAGACCCTTGCATAGTAAATTCTAAGGAACTTATTCATGGCGGCCACTTTTGCGACCATTTTTGCCTTACCCTCTGCCTCTTTTTTCAGCATAAAATCATACACGGCAGAGTCCTCCTTTGGTGGCTTAAGCTTTAGTGCCATCATTACCTCAAAACAAAGCTTCCTCAGCTGTGGAGAACCACGCTTTGAAATATGACGTTTTGTTCCATCAAATGTTCCAGATTGATACGGCGGTGCATCGACTCCAGCATAAGCCACAAGTGCACTTCCATTGTGGAAACGCCGCACATCGCCAATTTCAGCAATCAGAAGCACGCTCAGACGTTCTCCAACACCCTTCATAGCTGATACAACTGAATACTCTGGCAATTGGCTTGCCAAAAGCTGCATTTGTGATAGGATAGTAGCTAACGTCAGATTAGTGGTGTTTAAATTTCTGGCGGCTTCCAGTATGAGCATTTTGGTCGATGGCATACTGGATGGCAACGTAGGGGTACCGTCCTTTGCCAGAGCATAGATCTCTTTGGCTTTGCTTTCGCTGGAACGGTATCCGTTCTTTTTTGCCCAAGTGTTATATGCAACAACAAAGGCTTTCTCAGATTTTTTAGATATGATATCAAAATGCCAGAAGGTTGTAGCGAAATCACAGAGTTTGCACTTGGATTTATCTGTGCAGTGTGATTGAAGCAAGCGGTCTATTTGAGGGGCAGTTTGGTCAAGAAGATCCAGCATTCGGTTCAGTGCAGCTACTCTCATCTCTATGTAGTTTGTGTATTGACGTCCAAGCAACTTGAGTTCCTCATAAACTGCTTCACGATGCTCATACGGCCTTAATATGAGCCATTTTTCGATGCCGTATTGAGCGAGCTTTATTGCATCCAGTTTATCGGTCTTACCTTTGCGAAGACTTGCTGTGGTATATTTCTTTATAACAAGTGGATTTTCGACAGTAACAAAAACATCTGCATCAAGCAAGGCATTTAGAATTGGGTAATGATACGTTCCAGTGGATTCCATCACGGCTCTCACTGGTTCACCAAAAGATTTTAACAGGAAAATTAATGATTGTAGTTCTGTTGCCGTATGGGCAACATCTCGAGGTGGGACAAGAACTTCGCCATAAGATTTCATAATGCAGATTGTACTCTTACCCTTCGCGGCATCTATGCCGATACTGATCATGCGCATTCCTCCTTAAAGTTCTTTGTAATGGCATCCATCTACCTCGTTGCGAATCAATATGGCGTGTTACGCGAAAGCAAAGTTTCAACCAGCTAAATCGAATGTTTTACAACGGGAGATGGCCGACTCTATTGCTATCGGATGCGAAATCCATAATGTGAACCGTCGGGCCATTCTATCTCCCATTGTAAAAGAACGAGAGCAAACACTCAATAAGAATGCTTACTCTCTATTTGTACCATAATGGAAAATTGGATTGTAAGAAGGAGCGATAATTTATGAAAAACGATATGTACGACTTACCTGATAGCATGTATGACTTTGCTCAATTTTCTGATTATCATGCCGCCATGCATAATCTTGAATCTTTAGCAGAGCAAGAAGACTGGAATTACAAAAAAATAACTTGGCCTGATACCGACATTCCAATCCTTGAAAACTATTTTAACAATACATATAAAAGGATAGCCATTGAAAAGAAAATGGCGTATTCAACAGATGCACAGTATTGTTGTTTTGACACGGGATTGATTACAAGAACACAAAAGGAACCAATCTATGCGTTGTTCAGCTTGAATGGCAATCCTAATGTAGCCTGCTATTGGCACTTTAAGAAGTTTTTTCGAAAGGGCGAACATGAAGTTAATAAATTTAGCAAGTTGCCAGAAATGGCGTTTTATTGGGATGACCCGTCAAAGCTTGTTTACGACACCCGAAAGGAGCTAATTGTGAACAAGGAACACATTATTCAGGACAATAAAGATCGATTCCCAGATCCATATAAAACAATGCCTGATTTTAATTTACAAATGTATTTAGACGGATGCGTTAAATCCTCTATCGAAAAGGTTAAGCGCAACTACAAAACGGCGATACCACAGTATTTTTTGACAGCAGGAACAATACAGCTTTTAATTCCTCTTTGTATATCAAGTTCTGATGTCGCTGATTTAGCACTCGTTGTCGAAGACTATGGTTCAATGTATCGTGCTTCAACTTGCCTTACCCTTGATATGGCAATAAATAATGCACGGTTGCTTGCACGTCCCGATAGAGATTGGTTGAATCCATAAATTTCCCATTATGTTTATTTTAACTCTTATCAGAAAAATTAGGATGCTACGTGTAAGCGGAATAATGGACAGTTAGGCTTACAGTATGTCTTATCAATAATGGGTAGTTGGGCAGATTTCGGTTATAGCAATAATGGAAGGCGCAGCAAAACGAGGAGGTGTGATGATGCCAACTCCGGGAATTACAGATCCATATTGGTTTGAGTGGTATGTTGGAATTGAAAATATTATTAAAATGCTTAATCCCGATAGTGGTATTGATTATGTTACATTTCAATGTGAGGCATACAACACCATAGATGATATTGTTGTAGGATATAAAAATGGAAATCAGGAGATCTGCTATCAAGTTAAGCACGAAATTGCTACTTCAAGTAAAAATAATCTCACCTTTGGCAAGCTTCTTGAAAGAGAACAAGACAGCAAACCGTGTTTGATTTCATCTATGGCCTTAGGCTGGAAAGAAGCAACCTCGCTGACTGGGCATCCGATTACACCAGTACTTTTTACTAATCGTAGACTTGGGGAAAAAAGATCCAAGCGTACTTTTAGTGGGAAGCAGTATATTGCATATCCGATAGAAAAATACTTCTCCTTGCTCAAAGAGCAATTCAATGAAGATTTGGATACTAGCAACCTTAATTTTAAAGATAAGGATCTTGAAACTCAATGGGAGGAGATGTGTCATGTAATTGACATTTCTGATATTCCCATTATCATTGAATTCATTAAATCGTTTGAACTTCGTGGAAATCAATTAGATTTAGAAAATACTGAGCAAGAAATAATTTCATCTATCGCACAGACTTTTTCGTGTACCGAGTCACTCGCAAATGAATTATTTATAAAATTAGTTGCCGAGCTAAGAAAGTGGACAACAACCAGACGCACAAGCGAAAGAGTTTCCATTGAAGATGTTTATTCAGTTCTCGGAACGGAAGTTGATGTAGATTCAAGTCAACACAGATTAGCACCGCCCTATCCATTTTTTGCAAGCAGACAGATTTTCTGTGCTCAACTAAAGCAATGTCTAAGTGACACCGAAAAAAAGGTGGTTTTTGTTTCGGGGGATCCCGGTTCCGGAAAAACCAGCATTATCAGTTATATCCAGGCTGAATCGAACTTGTTTCTATTGCGTTATCATACATTTAAACCTATTTCCCCTGAGCAACATTTTTATAACTTAGACGAGGGAATGTGTACTCCAGAAAACCTTTGGGGGACTATGCTTATTCAGCTACGTCGCCAATTTCGAGGTAAACTATCCCAATATAAGGTACCGATCAATAATCGATTTTGCACAACAGAAGAAATTCGCAATCAGGTGCGTCGTCTATTGAATATATTGGGGAAAGAAGCTGTTCAAAATAAAAAGAAAGTCTTTGTATGTATCGATGGAATCGATCATGCCGCTCGCGCAAAAAGCAGTCTTTCTTTTTTGAGTTCTTTATTTTTGCCAGAAGAAGTACCCGATGGTGTATGCTTTGTTATTGTTGGACAACCTGCAGATATGTATCAAGCGCAATATCCTTCTTGGCTCAGTATGAGTGATGAGGTTAAACGTGTTGAGGTACCAAAGCTATGCGTCGATGACATTAAGCAGTTAATAAAAAATCGTGCCCCTCAGTTTGCTGAAGAACTCGAAGGTATTTCAAACGTAGTATTTCAATGTACGCAGGGTAACAATTTATCTACTGTATTTGCAGTTGAGGAATTGCGTAGTTTAACATCGTGTGAGGCTGTGATTGCACATATAAAACAAAGTGGTATTGGCGCTGATATTCATCAATACTATCAACACATCTGGAATTTTGTAAAACAAGAACTTGCTACAATTGGTTTAGGAATTCCATACCCAGAAAACATTGTTGCATGTCCCATTCTACTTATGAATGGTCGTGTTGACATAAGAATTTTAGCTAGTGCGCTTCCATACAAATTAAGCGAAGCGGATTGGCACCAAATTTTTGACAGGCTTTATCCATTAATTGTGCCGTGTAGCAACGGCAATGAGTTTTCACTCTTTCACAATGATTTTCGCGTTTTCTTAATGGGGGTTATAAACGGATATCAAACAAAATATAAAGAGATAGCGATGCAACTTGCAGAATACCTACATAATAACGATGAGGGGCTACTAACATATATTAGGGCTATCCCTCTTCTATGTTGTGCTGACCGAAAGGATCTTATACCGAGGTACTTTACACCCGTCTTTGTCATTGGGGCTTTGACGGAAGGTGTGTCGAAGCTACGATTAACTGATTATGCACAGCTTTCCTATGATGAAGCGTGCAGCGCACAAGACGGAGAACTCTATCGCAGCACCTATCTTTCTATAAAAACATTGTATCAGCACGAGCAATACTATGAGTACTATACTCGCGCTTATATTAGCACCGATTATCCAGAACTTAGTAGTGTAGATATTGCAGAAATTCGTACCATCCCTATCACAAAAGACAACCTAGACGAGTATTCCAGAGTACTTACACTTTGTCTTAAGCTCAATGATAATAATAATCCCGTTTATACTTCAAGAGCGATTGCATTGTATGGTAAGTGGTTTGAGAATCTTACTCCATATGCTTTTCTTCCCCTTTGTGAGGTGGATATATCTGAAGAAGATGCATGGGAGCTTCATAAAAGTGAGGTTGGTTTATTCCTGCAAAAATGGGGTACCGCAGTTGCAAAATTGAAACTATTACTTCCTCATAATAGCAAACCAACTTCAAACAAAGAGTATATGGCTAATGTAAGCTTTGGGGATGCATATTTTGATACTTGCTTCGAACAAGAAGAGTATCGTTATGCACTAAATGCATTAGACAAAGGATACGTTACTAGGGATTGTTTTGAAAAAAAGCTGGAAGCAATATTGTACAAGAATCTTGCAGAACCATTTTCGTACTACCTTTCACGAGTAACCGAAAAGGCAAACGAATTATCGACCAAATTATTTGCTTCAGTTATATCAGTATTTGGAGGTCACGAGTTACAATTTACAAAGGATATTGTGTCCGATTTTAAACCCATCGAACATGTATATGACGAATCAAGTTTCTCTATTGTTCTCTATGCTTTCATGACCGGTTGCTGCGACTTTGCTTCGGACGAGGCTGTTATATGTGGACACGCAAAAACAGTATACAAAGCGATTGAGGGCAACGAAAAAGAGGTCGACCAAATCTCCAAAATGGCTCGACTTGCATGCCTGCTGGGCAAATATCATATGCAACCAACGGCTACACCCTCAGAAGCACTAAAACGTCATGTGAAATGGTTCCTAACAACAAAGTTGTGGAGACGTTTTGATTACTCAAGGGCGCATAATTTTTTGCTTTTTGCCATTCTTAAAAACAGAGTCTGTGAGGAATTAGTTGTTCATGGGGATTTATTGTGCGATTTAGAAGTTTCTCTTTTCGAGATTGACGCTTTGGGAATGTACTATAAAACACTTATACTCGATTTTCTCAAAGAGCATAGATGTTACTCAATAATAGAAAAGTACATTCTGTGCTTATATGGAGAAGACGGGAACAACATTTTTCTAAATGAAAATTACGCAGAGATGCATGCCACATTCTGCCCATATGGCGAAATTGTCCTTCCTCGGATTATGAAAGCTGTTTCGGATAAGCTCAAATGGAATGTCGTTGCTTACATGAACTACGATGAATATGCCATGCAAGGGCCGTCAGATTGCTTTGAAATCTTGGCCACACTCGATCCGGCCGAGTGGAATGATAGCGGGTTGCGCCTTTATCATCAATCATTAATTGCAGAGATTTCAAGCAATAAATATGGCTATGATATTCAAAAAAATATAGCTAAAGCAGCAATTCAATCTGGATTAACAGATTTTTGGGAACTCCATTTTTGGGATGAGGATTTTAGGATGGATCCCAATTTGTTGTATCATTCGCTCTTCGAGCTTATTGGGACAGCTAAAACAGCAGAAGATTTAGTTTCAGTCTGGATACTTAATTGTGGGATTCACTCATGGTACACTCAAGAAGGGCGTCTTGGGTCGAAGTGTATTTTTGAAGCGTGTAAGGAAAAAGCTTATGCAATCAGCTTTGATTTTTCGACAATGGTTTCCTCTTCAACTCCGGAATGGCTAACTATCGTACAATATGAATCAAGGAACTTAAATTATCAACCACAAGCAGATAGTTATGGGCAAAAATTATCTGAGGAAAAAGAAGAAATACATGTTGAGTATGAAGCTATGGATGCAGCGGCCCTACTACAAGAGCTTCAAAGAGTAAGTAGTTCGTCACATGCTTGGGAACGCTTTTCCATGATTCTCGAAAGGCTTGATGCTGAACACCAACTTAACTACGATAATGCCAAGAAAGTGTTGTCATGCGTTTGTAGTTATCTTCTTGGTAAAACGTGGGTTCACGAACGCTTTGATGATCTAATTAAAACGTTGTTAGTTTTTTTGCATGAAGAAGCTTTTTGGGCTTTTGCAAAAACTATCGGAGAGAATCTATCCGAATACAGCTATCAAACATCTACGCGTAACATGCAATTACTTCTAAAACTGTATTATAGCACAGATGTTAATAAAATTAGAGTTCTATTTGAGCAAGAGCTTTCCACTCAAGAATTGTGGGTTACCGGAAATAATCACATTAGTATGAAAAATGAACTGCATTCTATCTCCAGCAATATACCTATCCCAAAATCATATAGTGAGATGGTATTTTATATTCTCATGGAACAAATTGAAACAGAAAACGGTAGAAAAATTGAAAGCGCAATTTATGGAATTTATAAGTTAGGAAAGTCCTTTCCTGAAACTATGAATATAGTTGTATTACATTGGAGTACATTATCAGAATTTCAAAAAGACATCCTATTAATTGTAATCAGCCGTTGGAGCATTGATAGAATTGAAGGATTTATCGATTTATATGACGTACTTCTCAGCGAATACGAAAACTGTAATTCTTTGGCGCGCAAGTACTATTTACATAGTGTTTTAAAGCTATATGCTCCTGATGACCCAAGGCTTGAAAGAGTTGATTACACTGCAACCCCTTTAGAATACCAATTGCCATCGGAAGGAACCGTTTCCCCTACGGGCTTTTCTGATCGTTTTTTGAAATTATCTGAAGAATGGTACGACTCTCCACATATGAATGACGATATTCGCAGATACATTAGACAACTCACATTGGCGAATGATTATGTAGAAGATCGATTTTCGGAACAAGGCGACTGTAGTATCAATATACCAGCTTCGAATATAGAGATAAACCAAGTCTTGTATGGTGAAGAAAAAAAAGGACGCTGGAACAATATCCCACTTAATCTCAAAAAATGCTGGCTTCTACTGGCAGATGATCCATTTATGCTAACAGAAATACCCACAGTAGTTTACGATGAAGAATGGTTTCAGGATTTCCACAGCTCGTCAAACAGCAGTGGCCAATCAATAGTTATGGATAAGATGAATCTATCTCATATTGTTCATAAAAACTGTGGTGCTAATGAGAAAGTATTAGCAGCTTGTGTGTGGTTTCCGTGGGATTATGATGACGGAGCACTCTACTACGAGATAGCCAAAGTCGATTCTGGAGATACTTCGCTAATTCGTAGCAATGATGTTGAGTGGTGTTTAGGCAATTATGGCTTACTATTTCAAGAGGGATGTATAGACGAAATGGGGAGCAAATCTACTCATCGGTATGGTATTAGCTTGTTTAAATTAGTTGGCGGAGGTATGCAATTTTACCACGGAAATTGCCAGATTGCACCAACACGCATTTGGAAAGAAGTTTTCCAGTGTACACCTGAAATCCATTCTCCATATCATTGGAAAGACACAACAGGTAAGCCAGTGCTGCGTTTTGAACGTATAACATCTCCTACGAGAGAAGTTATGCAGGAAAAATACTATAGGCAACCGGTCCTTTTCCGCTGGATATGCGACTCGGATTGGCTACAAGGTATTTTAAAGAACACAGGGCTACGTATAAGATATGTTTCTTCGATGCAAAAGCTTCCGTAAACGATATAACCGTGCTTACAACGGATACAATAGCTAAAGGAGGTTCATGCCAAATATGAAGAATTTTATTCAAACCATTAAAGGAATAAGTACTGAAGAGCTTATACACCAATTTGCAGAAATGTCTATTGACATGTGCAAAAAACAAGAATACTTACAAGATATTGATGTCCCAATCGTTCAAGGTAATATGAGGAGAGTGATGACAGTTAAATTATCGGCATGGGACATCCACGGAATTCAGTATCACGCGATTTGCAACAGTAATGATTACAGAAATTCAAATAAAGCTTATACTGTTGGGCAGATTGTTGATCTGTATCGCCAATTTGAAAACCAGGAATCCCCTGCGGAGGATTTGAGGAAATCCGATCTCAGCGGTGTTTTTAAAATACTCTTCGGAATAATATCAGAACAATTACCTTTTCAAAATATGGGCTGGATATATGAAAACTTCAACAGAAATTATCATATATTGGTGGCATCCGATAAAATAAATAGAAATATGAAGGTTAGCTTGGAACAAATAATCAGAGAAAAATTTGGCTGGTCAATCGATGAATACTTATCTGTGCAGTTGATCGTATATTGGCTATGTATGCAGCACTGCGATCCGCTTACTGCGCCTAAAGAAATGTACAGAAAACAGAATGCTACGGTGTTAACTAAAGAGAATATTGAAAAATACATCAAATATTATTCGTGCAACTACAGTGATGTACGACTTTCTTCAATAAAAAAACAAATTTTCTATTCAAGGCCATTCATTCATACTGATAAATCCGGGGCATATATTGCCTCAAATTCCTATTTAGTGTCCTGGATGATCAGTAATAGCCTATATTGGCTATTGAGAGATTATTATAACGATTTAGGCAGTCAAGAGTTTGTCAATGCTTTTGGGATTATGTTCGAAGATTATCTAAAAGAACTGGCTGGGAAGCATTTTCAACCAGAGCAGTGGAAAGTCATTCCTACAACAAAAAAGAAAAGCGCTGATTTCTATTTCGATTTGAAAGATGCGATATTGGTTATTGAGCAAAAGTCTTCGTTGATTCGCTTATCAGTGAAGCAGCAAACCCCGGATTTAGATTCTCTGAACAAATTTTTTACTAATACAATTACAGAAGCATATAAACAAATTCAAGCCACTTGTACAGAAATTAAACTGTCAAAGCCGATTATAAAAATAATCCTTTTGTATGAAACGATTGAAAATACTAGCTTAATTGAAACAGCTTTACCGGAAGTATTCGGAACTGACGATGGTTGTTATATCATGACCATATTAGAACTCGAAATAATGTTTTACTTGTGGTCAACTGATAGAAGTAGATGCCTTGAATTGCTGCAAAAAATGATAACAGGAAAAAGAGAAGACCCGATGCATAGTTGCAGCATCTCTATAATTTTTAATAATATGGGATTATATGTTTTGCATGGTATCTCCAGAGAGCATAATTATTTCGAGATAGCACTTAAAAATCTGGGGAAAGAATTGGGTATGACATAACGCTGAAATGCGGTGCCTAAACTGATAAAAAACACGAAAAGGAGAGAAAACTATGTCTTTAGTCAAATTTAATTTTTCCAATTATGAAGCTGCTCAGGATATGATTAAACTACTCCAAAAAGAAAAGGGGCTGTCTGTACCTTCAGCTATTCAATTTTCTGTAAATGCCGAAATATACCACAGAATTCTTGATACAGGATGGGGATCTATTGCATTGTCTATATGGGGACACGATGATCCTGAACGAAACTGGTTGTTGCTTGATAATCCACTAATAGAATTCGATATTGAAGAAGATAAACTAAATTTGATACAAGGCGTTGCCACTAAAGAAGATACTGACATAGAAACAGCTGTATCTTACTTTCTACTGTTTACTATGGAGTCATTAGATTACCATATATAATTTAGAATGAAATTAGCTTCGCATTATGTTTAAAACTGGACAAGCAGATTAGCAACAATGAGAAGTATAGGCCTCTATATGTACCTTTTACAAAATACGTAATATATGACATTTGGAGGAAATAAAATGAAAAGTAAAACAGCAAATGCAATTTTTTGGGTGCTATCTGTATTTTTTCTGTTAAGTACTTTTATCATGTTTTCAACGTCATGGGCAGCGATCTTCTGTATTATCCCAGCGGCATTGCTTAATCCTCCGGCAAATAAACTTTTGAAGGATAAGTGTAATTTCAAAAGCAATAAATGGATAAAAATATGCTCGGCAATTATTCCATTTATAATCTACAGCGCTGTTGCCCCTGCATCTCCTGCTAAAATAGCATCAGATGCAATATCATCATCTGCACCTGTAACCAGTTCGTTAGTCTCCAGCTCATCAGTGTCAAGTAGCAGCGCCCCCATTAGTTCTGCGTCGGTTTCTTCAATCCCTGTGTCCAGTACAGTATCGCAACCTGCAGAAGCAACGACAACAGTACCAACTGCCACATCCGGCGCAAAACTTAAAGTGTATTATATTGATGTTGGGCAAGGTGATTCTGAGTTTCTGGAACTTCCAAACGGTCAGACTATGTTAATCGACGCTGGCAATCCTGAAAACGGCTCTCAAATTGTGAGCTATATAAAGGGATTAGGCCATAGTAAGATTGATTATCTCATAGCTACCCACCCACACGCAGACCATATCGGAGGTATGGCAACAGTCGTAAACGGACTAGACATTAGAAAAATCTATATGCCGAAGGTATCCACCAATACCCAAACGTATGAGGAATTACTGACGGCGATTAAAAACAAAGGATTGCAAGTTAATACTGCTAAAGCTGGTGTGAATCTCTTCAAATCCGGCAATCTCAATGCCGATTTTATCGCCCCCGTGAATATTACAGGTCACGATCTCAACCAGTATTCTGCTGTGATCCTGTTGACTTATGGGGATAATAAATTCCTCTTTATGGGTGACGCTGGGGAGCAATCTGAGATCCAGATAACAGCCATGGTAAAAGCTGATGTGCTAAAAGTAGGACATCACGGTAGTAATACGGCCACCTCTCAGGCATTTCTAAATAAAGTCCATCCCAAGTACACTGTTATTGAGGTCGGTAAAGGTAATTCCTATGGCCATCCAACGGCGGCCACACTAACAAAACTGCAGAGCATTGGTGCTACGATTTACCGCACAGACAAGGATGGAACGATTATATTTACGTCGGACGCCAAAACGATTTCAATAGATAAAAAGGCTTCCAGTATACAAGAGCAGGCGCCTCCGGCATCATCCAGTAAACCTGCAAGCTCCAAAATAACTTCGGCTACGCCAGCCGATAACCAGAATGTCACAGTTTATGTTACTGCAACAGGTTCTAAATATCACAGGGATGGTTGCAGGTATTTGAGCAAAGGTGAAATTGCGATCTCTCTAAAGGATGCAACCGCCCAAGGATATGAGCCATGTAGTGTTTGTGATCCACCGCAATAATAAGGAGAGTAAAACATGAAATATACAATTGACCGCTTTGAGGCTGACTTTGCTGTCGTAGAGTTAGAAAATAAACAATTTGTTAATATCCCTCGATCTGCTATTCCAAGTAAGGCCAAAGAAGGAGACATTATCAGCGTCGAAGTTGATCAAGAAGAAACGAAGGCACAAGAAAAAAATATTAAAAAATTAATGGATGATGTCTGGGCCGACTAATTTCAGAGCATAGCTGCATGATGAGTGTGCGGTGTTACGTGGAACTTTACCGTACTTAAAACGGATATTACGAGTAATGTTTTGGTAGGTCCGATGTAAGTCATGAGTTCAAAAGAGGTTTTTATGGAAGTAACAGCTGCAGTGTTCGTAAAAGATGATGGGATCCTTTTAATGCGTAGGGCTCAGGGACAAAGTTCTGCGGGAGGTTGGGAGTATCCTGGTGGAAAAATTGAGCCAGGAGAAACTGGTGAGCAATGTATTAAACGTGAACTATTTGAAGAGCTATGTATAGAAGCAGAAATTGGCGACCTTCTGGCAGAGAGTACGTTCTCTACTACAAATAGTACAATACATTTGCTTGCTTATCACGTAAAAAACTATTACGGTACAATACAATTGACGGTTCATGACAGCATGGAATGGGTGCCACTCCACTCCCTATTAGCACATGACCAATTACCTGCTGATTATATGATTTCTCAGAAATTGCTGGAGGTGTTGTAATGGGTTTTATTCCATCGTTTTCTGTTGGTGCTACGGTAACTCATCAAGAGCTGTGTTCGGAATTCAAATGTGGCAATATGGGTGGCATGCGCCGCTCACACGCTACCAACACACTTGTGATTATTTCTGATCCTACAAAAGCGTTATATGACGACATATGGTATGGAAATGAGCTGCACTACACTGGAATGGGTAAAAGTGGGAACCAGACTTTAAGCAGTCAAAATCGTACGCTTGCAGAGTCAGATACCAACGGGATCGACGTCCATTTATTTGAGGTTCTTAAGCCAACTCAGTACATATATCATGGTGTCGTTAAACTTTGTAGTTCTCCGTATCAGGAAACTCAAAATGACGATGATGGCATTCCGAGAAAGGTGTGGATGTTTCCGCTCACCATAGTAAATCAGAACACTGCTGTTCGAGCTGAATCTTTGACTAATTACGTAACGGCAAAAGAGAAAAAAGCCAAAGAACTACCCTCTACGATCTTAGAAAAACGTGCTAAGGAGCATTCCTCTAACAGGGTAGCTAATCGATATGTCAACTTGAAAGTCTATGTTCGCGATCCGTATGTGTCTGAATACGCCAAACGGCGAGCAAATGGAGTTTGCCAATTGTGTGGTAAACCTGCACCTTTCAGAGATAACGACGAGAAACCTTTTCTTGAAACACACCATATTATTTGGCTTGCTGACGGGGGCGCTGACTCACTTGAAAATACGGTGGCGCTTTGTCCAAATTGTCATCGCAAAATGCATATCGTAAATGACTCTGCGGATGTTAAGGCACTACTCAAAAAAAATAGTTAAGTTATTAAAAACGCTGCCCGATAAAGCAATGAAATTAAAGCTATACAAAGTGATTTAGACAACTTCGCATAATGTTTATGGTATTCCTTTAGAATAGTATCTGATTATTTGTATAATCTGGGAACGGACGAACCCCAACTTATCGTGATCAATTTAGGAGGTTTCAGAAATGAATGTAAAGCAGGTTTTTGATTTTTATATAAAAAAGAAGGATTATCCTTGTCCAATTACAGAGAGGTTGATTAAAGCTGGTTATCAGCAAGAAGATGGATATATACGGTACGCAAAAGAAAAAGGAATTGAAGTTTGTTATAAAAACGCAATGCCAACACAGTGGTGGCATTTAATAGAGTCTTATTGCAAGCGGACAGATTATAAGAATACATTTACGAAAAACATTACATGCGGAGAACTTATTTTCTGGATGGCGGAAGTGGCAGATTGTTGTGAGAAAGATGATCTTGAAAATTTAGCAAACCATATATTGGCAAGTGGAATAAAAGTAAAGAGACGAAATAAGAATAAACCACCAGTACAATATAACCGCTCAAAATGGAACAAAGAAATACAAAAAGTCTGCTTTGATAATATCGTAGAAAAGGTCGAAGCTTCATTTAAGATATAATTGAATAATCTAAATTTTCGTTTATCAATTACCGGTGAGATTATGAGCAAACTGGGATGTTTCTCCCCTATCTCATACTTCACATAAGCGGAATACTGTGAAACAGAAGTAAATACAGATTATTTGTATTTTGGAACATGGAATGTGCGGCTCTATATGTCAATTTTGTATTGTATCAGTTATTATAGATGAATTATTTTAATCAAAAATATAGGGGGAATAAAACTATGGCAAGATGTACAGCACCAGTTTACGGTCATCGCACGGCAAGTGGCAGGGCAAACTGCCCAGTATGTGGAGGTGGAGGCAGTTATCGGGGTTACGACTCTTATTCCTCATATTCTTCACCGTATTCTTCATCATCAAACAGTTCTACAAGTCGGAGTAGTGATGGCGGACAAACTAGGACGAAAGCACGCTGGTCTTCAGTTGGTTCTACTATTTTATATACTCCTGCGGAAATTCGAACACTTACCCCTGTGCGTGAAAATGTTGAGAAGCGTTTGAAATTACCAGATTTACGAGATGTTTTTCTTTGTCACGCTTGGGATGACCGTAAAGGCGCAGCTAAAGAATTACACGATTTACTTAAATCAAAAGGTGTAACTATTTGGTTTAGTGAAGAGGATGTTCCTCTAGGTTCATCTTTACTTCGTGAAATTGATAAAGGGTTGGCAAAATCTCGTGTCGGTATTGTATTGGTTACACCTTCATTTCTTAAACGTGTTGAGGCAGAAGGAATAGCAGATAAAGAACTTTCTGTTTTGCTATCTCGTGATTTGCTTATCCCTGTTGTACATAATACGACTTTTGAGGATTTACGTGAAGTTAGTCCATTACTTGGCTCGCGAAGTGGCTTAAGTACTATTGAAGAATCAATGGTAGATGTTGCGGCTAAAATAGCGGAATTGGTTACTACACAAACGATATAAAAAAATTAAACTCTATGTATGAATAGCACTGCGGATAACGAGCGGTTTGGCATAACGGCTGCACTAATCCCGCAGAGAAGGTAGTTCGAAATTGAAAGTTTATAGCTCGCTTGAAGGGTAGTGCAAACTGGCGGACGTTGTAGGCAATGAACAAGTTTAGTATAAGCAGACTCAGCAGTTCAAATTATTTTGTGAGCTGCACATTATGTTTATAACGCATACATGACCGTGATATAATTAAACGATACGAAGCTGGCCGTTTTGGCAAAAGCTATGATAGAAGGGAGAATGTCTTATGTATT
>Ga0183100_1000428_pt1 | contig 35485 bp, 27 predicted proteins | sample Biomet2_FD_127789 | JGI IMG/M metagenome (GOLD analysis project Ga0183100, IMG submission 127789) | Microbial communities from bioreactor (seeded with anoxic lake sediment) at LBNL, California, USA - Biofuel metagenome 2 | ecosystem: Engineered > Bioreactor > Anaerobic > Unclassified ... | reverse complement strand
TGTGTGTGCCCGCCGTGGCCCGCCAGCCCCGCCCGGCCGGGCGGCGGCGGGTTATGGCAGAGGGCCTTCGCTTCGCTGCGTTCGACTGCGTCGCGTTCGCTCCTGGCTGCTCATTTCATCCGAAATGAGCAGTTCTCTCACATCCGCTACGCGGCGCCTACCGCGCTTTTGAATCGGGCAGAAACGTTTGCGGCCGGGGAAAAAGCCGGGCGGCTACGTTTGCGGGCCGGGGAGAGAGCTGCCACGTTGTGGGGCGGCGAGAGAGCTGCCTTGCTGTTGGCTGGGAGAAAGAGTTGCTGCGTTTTGGGCGAGTCATTTGCATTCTTCGATAGAAAATGATATCTTTCTTGCAAATCAAGCAGGATTGATGAACAAAAAATAATCTTTCCTTAATCTTCTGCTGACACAAAGACTGTATATTGCCGTTAAATTAACCGGGAGATGGGATTTGACATTCTGGAGCAATCTGAATTCGCGCACGGGCAGGTATCTGCTGCTGGCGCTCGCCGCGGTCGCTTTGCTGGCCGGTCTGAACTTCTGTGAACTCCAGAGCGGCGACGAAACCCGCACTGCCGGAATCTCCGCCGAAATGTTCGTCGACGGCGATTATCTGGTCCCGCGCCTCAACGGAGAACCGTTCCTGGAATATCCTCCGCTTTATTACTGGTGTGGAGCGGCGGCGTACTCCGTTTTCGGAATCAACGACTTCGCCGCCAAGCTCCCTTCGGTGCTCGCCGCGATCGGGTGCGTTCTGCTTCTCTTCGAGTTCGCCGGGAAGCTGGGGCTGCCGGTCTGGGCGCGGTTTTTCTCCGGTTTCTTCCTGCTGACCGGGGCGCAATTCTTCTCCAACAGCCGGGTCTGCCGGGTGGATATGATGCTCGCGTTTTTCATTCTGCTGACCGTCTTCGCCTTCTACGCGGCGACGCTCGCGCGGAGCGGGAAGGGGCGCTGGGGATTCCGGGCGCTTTTCCTCCTCGGGCTGACCGCCGGAATCTACACCAAGGGGCTGCTCGGTTTCGGTCTTCCCGTTTCGGTGCTCGGCTCCTGGCTGGTTCTGGGCGACTGCCTCAACCGCCGGGTTTCCTGGCGCGGATATCTTACCCTCGGCCTCGGAACGATTTTGGCGTTTGCGCTGGCTGGAATCTGGTACTGGCTGCTATTACGCCACGGCGGGCGGGAGATGTTCGACACCGCGCTCTTCGTCAACAACTTCGGCCGCTTCTCCGGCAGTCAGGGCGACCATGTGGAGTCGTTCTTCTACTACTTTATCAAACTGCCGAGCCTCTTCCTGCCTTGGCTGCCGCTGCTGCCCTTCGCACTCTGGGCGGCGCTGCGGAAAATCCGGCTGACCCGGGATTCCGGGCTGCTGCTCTGCATGGTTTTCCTGCTCGTCCCGTTCTTCATACTGTGTGTTGCTTCGAGCAAGCGGGTGGTCTATCTGCTCCCGCTCTACGCGCCCTGCGCGTTGCTCTGCGGCTGGTATCTGACCGCGCTGCCGGAGCGCGTCCGGCAAACGCTGCCGCGGTATCTGGAGCGGATTCCGCTTGCCTCGGCGCGGCGCGTCTGGTGCGCGGTTTTGCTGCTCGGGCTGCTGCTGGCCGGGGTCGGCACCGGGATTTCTCTCTTGGCCGCCCCGAAAGAGTCGTTGCGTCCGTTGTTTGAAGCCTGCGCCAAACTGGAGAAGCAGGGCGTCCGGGTGGTGCTGCTGAGGGCGCCGGAGCGGACGCAGGGGGCCGCTTTCTTCTATCTGCATCACCGGCTGGACGTTGTCGCTCCCGATTCCGCCCCGGCGGTTCCGGGCGAATACGGCATTCTCCGCCGCAAATCGAAATCCATTCCGGGCGAACGGTTTGCCGACTCCCATTGGCTGGTGAAACGTTGACGGGAAAACGGACATCCCGAGGTTGGGCGAAGGCGCTGATTGTCGCGGGAATTCTGATCGCGGCCGCTTATCTGGGGCTGGTTCTCGGGGTTCCTGAATCCGGCGATTTCATTCCCGCGACGGGGAACCGGATCGCGCCGGAACGTTCCCAATTCCGGGTCGCATGCATCAGCGACTGTTCGGGCACGACGACGGCTTTGCGGAAGATTTGCGCCGAAGCCAATTCGGCCGGAGTCGATTTCTCCTGCCTGCCGGGGGATCTCACCCAGGCGAGGGGGCGGTCCGAGGTTTACTATATCGGCAAGGTTATCGGCGATTCGCTCCGGAATCCGTACTATACCGTCCCCGGCAATCACGACGCCGGCCACCCCGCCGACCTGGAAACCTACTGCTCGGTGTTCGGCCCCGACCACTACTGGTTCGGCTACGGCGACACGCTTTTTATCTGCCTCAATACCGCGATGGGCTGTTCCGACGCGACTTACCGTTACCTGCACGATACGCTGGAGGCCCGGCGCAGCGACTATCGCCGCTGTGTGATCTTCTGCCATATTTTCCCCGCCCCGGAGTATCGCTACGGCGCGCCGGAGGAGAACGACACCGAACCGTTCCGGAAGGCGATCGGAACCCATAAGATCGATCTTCTGGTAGTCGGCCATCTGCATCGCTTCATGGAGACCAGTTTCGGCGGAGTGCGGTCGGTCGTCCTGCCTAGTTCCGGACAGGATATTCTGGACCGCAACGATCCGAATTACGGGTTCGTCCTGCTTGATTTCAACGCCGACGGCAGCATCGGGGTCCGCCACGTCGATGTGACCGATTCCACCGGGACGAATCACTGGGAATATTTCCTGTATGTGGTCGCCCGGCATCCGGCGTGGTTTTGGGGCGGGCTCGGCTTGAGCGCCGTCGGCTGTTTGTTGCTCTGGTTCCTGCGCCGGAAACGGGAGGAGCTATGAAAATCGATTTCAACCGGATGCTGTCGCGCTGGCCGGCGATTGCCGGAGTGTCGTTCCTGCTCTTCTCCCTTGGCGCGCTGGGCGTCGAAATTACCAAAATCGACATCCGCTTCGCCCTGATGGTGCAGGATATGGCGCTGCATGGGATCGGCGTGTTCCCGACGGTGAACGGGGTGGAGTACGGCGATTACCCCTCGGGCTGGGTGATCGCCTCCTATCTCACCACGTTCGGCGGCCGTTTCGCCGCGCGCTGGCTGGTCATGCTGCCCGCGATTCTGGCCGGAACCTTCACGGTGACCATGACTTATCTTGCCGGGGAACGGGTGGAAAAAAATGTCGGGCTGCTGGCCGCCGTCTTCCTCATGGTCACGCCGGAATTCATCCATCTCGTCTCCGGCTTCGGCATCGACGTGCCGGTGGCGGCGGCGGGCGCGGCGATGCTCTTCCTTTTCGAGTCGAAAACGCCGAACCGGATCACCGGATGCGTCTGGATTCTGCTGCTGATCTTCTGCTTCTGGGTCCGGGGGCCGATGGGGCTCGTCCTTCTTGGAGCCGGGGCCGGCGGGTATCTGCTGGCGGCGCGGTGCGGCAAAGAGGTGCTGCTGTTCGGAGTCCTCGGGCTGGTTGCGGCGCTTTTCTGCGGTGCGGTCTGGTATTGGGCGGTCCATCGCCAGGGCGGGGAAGCGCTGTGGCAGGAGTTCGTCCGCTGCCAGATCGGGAAACGCATGGGCGACAGCGATTATTTGGAATATTTCACCAGCGGGTTGCCCTCGTTCGCCCCGGTTTCGCTGCTGGCGCTGGCCGTTTTCTTCCTGCCGCGCCGGGAGGTGCTTTCGAACCCGGTCGCGGGGTGGCTGGGGTTCATCCTGCTGCCGCTGCTCATCTTGAGCATTCCCGGCTGCAAGCATCTGCGCTACCTCGGGCTGACGCTGCCGGCCTTTGCGCTGATCGCCGCGTACGCCTGGAACGGGCGGCGTCCGTGGCGTTTCATCCGGGAACGGTTTTCAGCACCGGTCCGGCTGCTGTTCCGGGCGATTCCGCTGCTGGCTCTCCTCGGAATCCCCATTCTGGCGATTGTCGGCTGTTTCCTGGAGGAGTTTCGCTTTCTGCCCTGGTGGCATTTTCTGCTCGCCGTTCTGCTGATCGGAGCGGTATTCCGGCTGCCGCTCTCTCCGGTGTGGAAAACGGCGTTGCCGCTGATGATTTTTCTCACCGTTGCGCTGATTCCCTTCGAGTCGGCGCTGGAGAATTCGGAGGATTTTGTCTCCCATGTCGAGGAGTTGCGCCGCGGTGCGGTGTATCTCTACAATCTGGGGCCCGATCATGACGATTTGAAATATGTGCTCTCCACCCCGCCGGGGAAGCGGGATCACATCCGTTACCTGTTCGAGGAAAAACGCCGCTTCTCCCCCGCGATCGAACGAATGTATCCGCATATGACCGTGGCCGAGGGGATGAAGGCGATCACGGCGGACGATCTGGTTATTCTGCGCGACAGGCGCGAGGAACGCGAGTCCCTGCTCGGCTGGGCCGAGCGTTCCGGTTACCGCATCGAGCCGGTGTGGGGCGGCTCGCTCGGGCACCGCAACTTTCTGGCGGTGCAGCTGATCCGACCGTTTTCCGGCATGATCGCGGCCCCGGAAGATGGCAATTGAGTAATTCGATGCTATATTACCCGCATCAACTGGAGAATGCAGCGGTATGAGAATCCTGATCATCGAAGACGATGCGCAGACCGCCGGCTTTGTGGCGAAAGGGCTGCAGCAGGCGGGGTTCCGCACCTGTCACGCCGCCGACGGGCTGGACGGCCTGTTCAAGGCGAAAACCGAGCCGTTCGACCTGGCGGTGATCGATATCATGCTGCCCAAGCTCGACGGTTTCTCGGTGATCGAGGAGATCCGCGGCGCCGGAATGACGCTGCCGATCATCGTTCTCAGCGCCCGGGATTCGGTGGAGAGCAAGATCAAGGGCCTCGAAAAAGGCGGCGACGATTATCTGGCGAAACCGTTCTCCTTCAGCGAACTCCTGGCCCGCATCCAGGCCCTGCTGCGCCGGGCCGGGCAGACGGCGGAGCCGACCACGCTCGTCGTCCGGGATCTGGAACTGGATTTGCTGCGGCGGAAGGTGACGCGCGGCGGCGAACCGATCGACCTCCAGCCGCTCGAATTCCAACTGCTCGAATACCTGATGCGCAATCAGGGCCGGGTGGTCTCCAAGACCACCATTCTGGAACATGTCTGGGAATACAACTTCGACACCCAGAGCAACATCGTCGAGGCCGGAATTTCACGCCTCCGCGAGAAGGTGGATAAACCGTTTGATACGAAGCTGATCCGGACTGTGAGAGGGTTCGGCTATGTCCTGGAATAGGCGGTCCTTTTTCTGCTCGCTCAAATTCCGGATCATGTTGCTTTACGCCGCTCTTTTCGTTGTCTCTTTCGCCATTGTGTTCGGCATCGTCTATCTTTACGTCACGCTGGGCAATCTCGAACGCGCCGACCGGCGGCTGGCCGGAATCTTCCATGAAGTCGAATACGAATATCTGACCGGCGAGGAACTCGGAACTTCGCTGCTGCCGGTCTGGAAATTCCGGCGGGTGCCGCAGGAGGTGCTGGATGACGCCGCCCGGAAGTTTCCGGATTTCAAACCGTTCGCCGCCTTTAAGGACGCCGAAAGCGGCCGGGTTTATACCCTGCTCGGCGCGCGCGGGCACGAGTTCTGGCGGGTGGACGTGAATTCCGCCGCGGCGGCGGCGACCGGGGCGAAAATCACGCCGCCGGTCCGGCTGCGCCGGATGCGGATTTTTGAACTCAACCGGGAGTTTTACGGAGAAGGGGAGCGGCTCTATTTCCTGCTGCTGGGGTTCGGGCGGCAGGTGATGGCGCGTTCGGCGTTCTCGCCCTCCGAGCTCCCCTTTTTCCGGGATTTCGACTATTCGGCGGAGTCTCCCGCCATTCACTTCGCCACGCTTCAGGGGGCGCGGCACCGGATTCGGATCGCTTACCGGAATCTCTTCGACGGCAATCTGCTGGTGATCGGGCTTAACATGCATGAGGCCGATGAGAACCGTGAGCGGGTCGCCATCGCGTTTCTGATCGTCGGCGCTTCGGTTCTGTTTTTCGGCGTGCTCTGCGGCTGGCTGCTTGCCCGCCGGATGTTGCGCGGCGTCGAACGGGTCGGGGACGCGGCGGAGAAGATCGCCGGCGGCGATTATTCGCTGCGTGTAGCGCCCGGGGCCGAGGGGTGGGAGATCGACCGCCTCGTCCGCAATTTCAACGTCATGGTCGCCAACACCGACACGCTGATGGGCGAACTGCGCACCATCGTCGACGACATCGCCCACGACCTCCGCACGCCGCTCACCCGAATGCTCGGCCGGGCCGAGGTGACGGTCACCGGGCGGCAGACGCTCGATGCCTACCGCGAAACGCTCGGCGACAACGCCGAGGATTGCCGCCGCATGCTTTCGCTGATCAACCGGATGCTGGAAATTTCCAAAACGGAATCCGGCGCTTCCTCTCTCCTGAAAACCGAATTCGACCTGGTCGCGCTGGTGAACCGTTCGGCGGAACTGTTCCGGATGGTGACCGGCCAGAAGCGGCAGACGCTGGAGGTCGCGGTTCCGGCGGACCCGGTCCGGCTCTTCGCCGATCAGGGGAAGATTCGGCAACTGCTCGCCAATCTGCTGGACAACGCCTCGAAGTTCACGTCGCCCGGCGGGACGATCCGCGTGGAGGTTTCCGGGCGGCCCGATGCGGTCATTCTCGCCGTGAGCGACACCGGCTGCGGGATTTCGCCGGAGGACCGGGAACACGTGTTCAAGCGTTTCTACCGGGCCGACTCCAGCCGGAACCTTCCCGGCAACGGATTGGGGCTCAGCATGGTTCAGGCCGTCGCCCACGCCCACGGCGGCCGGGTGGAGCTGGTGAGCGAACCGGGGAAGGGCAGTTGCTTCACCGTCGTCTTTCCGCGGAATCCGGAGAGCGCCGACGCCTGATTTTCTCCATCTTTTCATAAACCGTGCAGAATGATAATTCTTCAGTCAGATTCCCGTAATCCGGGTGGGGTATTCTATGGAAAGAAACCCACTTTGGAAAGGAGAGAATCATGATTTTAATCCGGAAAATTACCATTTTGACGACCGCTGCGGCCTGTTCCTGGGCTTTTCTTCCGGTTTCCGGCGGGGAGACTCCCGCTGGTGAACAGCCTGTCGTCGTTTCAGAGATTCCGCAAGCACTTCGGACGGCGGTGGAGAAGGCGGTCCCCGGCATCTGGTTTACCGGCGCGGAAACCGAGACGTACCGCGGCGGGAACGTTTATGAGCTTCAGGGGTATGCCAACAATCAGGAATATGAGACGCTGATCTCCCCGGATGGCAGGATCATTCGGACCGAAATCAATTTCGACGAAGACGATTGGGAGGGCGAAGAGATCAAGCTCGCCGAAGTCCCGGCCGAGGTCCGGGCGGCGGCGGAAAAAGCCGCTCCAGGCGTCCGGTTCCGTGAAGCGGAAACGGATTCCGGAATCTATGAACTGGAAGGCCGGGCCGATGAGTATGCTTGTGAAATCAAGCTCGCCGGGAACGGCCGTATTTTGCAAATGACTTGCGAGGAACGCGGTTTTTTCAGCCGACTCTTCGGCTCGATTTTTTAACGGAGAAATCAAATGGCTGTGTTTTTGAAATCGGATCGAACTCCGGCTGGTCAGGTGCTGGGCAAGCTGCCGTTGATCACTGCCGGATACTGGGTCATCAAGATTTGCGCGACCACATTGGGTGAAACCGGTGCGGACCATCTGTCCATGACGTTGAATCTGGGGTATGCCGCAAGTTCGCTGATTTTCATTGCGGTCTTTGTTCTGACGCTTGGATTTCAGCTTTCCTCACGTAAGTTCAATCCGCTGATCTACTGGCTGGTGTTCACCTCCACGAGCGTGGCGGGGACCACCATGTCCGACTTCATGGACCGGACGATGGGGCTCGGATACGCCGCCGGGAGCGCGATTCTGGTTGCACTGCTGGCCGTCACTCTCACCGCCTGGTATTTCAGTGAAAAATCCCTGTCGGTCACCAATATCAGGACACTTCGCGGGGAGATTTTCTACTGGGTCGCCTTCCTGTTCGCCAATACGCTGGGAACGGCGGTCGGGGATTTCCTCGCGGACAGTTCCGGATTGGGGTTCGCCGGCGGCGCGATCCTGATCAGTTCGCTGCTGGCGCTGACGCTGGCCGGGCATTACTTCACCCGGATCTCTTCCATCGCGTTGTTCTGGATCGCTTTTGTTCTGACCCGCCCCTTCGGAGCCACGTTCGGCGATCTTCTCACCAAATCCCACGCCCAGGGGGGGCTGGGGCTGGGGACGCAGGGCACGTCACTCGTACTGATCGCACTGCTGGCGCTCTTCGTCGCCGGGAGCTGGATCAGACTTGGAAACGACCCGGCGGAACGTTCCGAGCCGGACCCCGAGCCATAGGGCCGGTTGCAACCCGATTTTGTCTGTATTGGGAGTTGTATTTTTTCAACGGAGCGATAAAGTAGAGGAGCAAGACACTCCGGCCGCCTGAATTCGGCGGCGTAAACAATCGTCGGAATCGGAAAAGATGTGGAAATATTACGCCATTCTCTCCGCGCTGTTCGCCGCGGCCACGGCCATTCTGGCCAAAGTCGGCGTCAAGGGAATCGACTCCAACCTGGCCACGGCCGTCCGGACGGTGGTGATTCTCGGCATCACCTGGGGGATTGTGATCTTCTCCGGCAGCCTCGGACATATCCGGAACCTGAGCCGGTACAACTGGCTCTTCCTGATTCTCTCCGGCGTGGCCACCGGATTGTCCTGGCTCTTCTATTTCAAGGCGTTGCAGACCGGCGACGCCTCCAAAGTCGCGCCGATCGACAAACTGTCGGTGGCGTTCACCATCTTCCTCGGCATCCTGATCCTCGGCGAACCGGCCGATCTCAAGGTGATCTGCGGCGGAGCGTTGATCGTGTTTGGTTCGCTGGTCATCCTCTGGTGACCGGTTCCGGGACGGGGGCGCGCAGCTTCTCGTCGGTCATCGAACGGAAACGCGGGAGGTCCACCGGAGCCAGCGGCGGAAGCCCGTCGAAGAAACGGCGGAACTCTTCCAGGAGATAGCGGATGAACCGTTCCGACCCGTCGTATCCGGCGTTGTGCGGGGTGAGGATCACGTTGTTCATCCGGCACAGCGGAGAGTCCGGCGGCAGCGGTTCGGTGTGGAAGACATCGAGGATCGCTCGGATTCTGCCGCTGCCCAGCTCGGCCAGCAGCGCCTCTTCGCGGACCAGCGGGGCGCGCCCGGCGTTGATCAGCGTCGCGCCGGTTTTGAGCAGGGCCAGTTCCGGAGCGCCGATCCGGTGACGGTTCTGCGGCGTCAGGCCGGCCAGCAGGTGGATGAGGTCCGATTCGGCCAGCAGTTCTTCGAGCGTATCCGCTTTTTCCGCGCCGTACTCTGTCAGTTCTGCTGCTGCGGCGTGGCCGGAGTGGACCAGAATCCGCCCCGGCCGCAGCGGTTCGAGGAGCCGGAGCAGATGCCGGGAGATATCCCCCATCCCCCAGATGCCGACCGTCAGCTTGCGCAGGTCGCAAAAATCGTGGCGGCCTTCCCAATGCATGGCGGTTTGCCCGAAGCATCCGGCATACTTTCCGAGGTTGCGCTGGGCAACGAGCGTCATCATCAGCGACCACTCCGCCACCAGTTCGGCCATGATCGGGTTTGCGGAGATGACGGTTATCCCGGATTGGTAGGTGGTGGCGTCGGTGACGGCGACTACCGAACCGGCCGCGTGTCCGATGATCCGCAACTGCGGCGTTTTTTCGAGCAGTTTCAGGTTGCAGCACGGGGAACCCCAGGTGGTGATCGCCGCGTCGCACCCCGCCAGCAGCTTCGGCCAGTCCGGCGCGGTCAGGTCGCCGGACGCTGCGGGGACGGAGAGCTCGAAACCGAGGTTTCGGGCGAGTTCGAGGTTTTCCGGCGTCCAGAACCGTTCCGCCATCGCGCGGGACGGAGAGAGAAAGCAGATTTGAGGTTTCATTTTGCAAAAGTCAGTTCGATGTTGTTCTTTACCGCCGGCAGATTGAGTGCGAAACGCTCTTCCGCATAATCAATTTCCGGCAGCGGGATTTCGCGGCCGTCGATGCGGATTTGCGTGATCTTCTGGGGCGAGTTGCCTTCCAGCCGGAACGGAGCCGGATTGGAGAGTTCCGCTTTGAGTATCCGGGTGTTCCGGTCGTATTCCAGCAATCCGAGGGCGGCGGGAGCCCAATCGGTCAGGAACACGCGATCCCGGCTGCCGTAAAGGACACTGAAAAAACCGGCGTTGGAAAGGTTTTTTTCCTTCTTGCTGTGTGCCAACCAGAGATCGGTATCGCGTTCCAGTTCGGCGCGGTTCCAGCCCAGCCAGGCGCGCATGGCGAGATGGGCGGCGGTCCGGGTGTGGTTGAACGGCATTTTTCGCCAGCCGGAGAAGTTTTCTCCGGTGAACTGTTTGTCCATGATCTCCTTTTGGAACGACTCCATAAACTCCCGTCCGGGGAGCTGCATCAGGAACTGGAACATCTCCGGCTGCTGTCCCTCCCAGCAGAACATCATGGAGGCGTGATCAAGGCCGATGTGGCTGGGGAGCTGGGCCCATTCCAGATTCGGCCCGCTTTCGGAAAATCCGTTTACCCAGAGCGGGGGATATTTCCCCTCGGGGTCGAGATAGTTCTGGAACGTCAGCCGGAGCGCGGTCGCCGGTGCTATTTTCGCCCGCAGATAGGCGAGCCGGTCCCTGTCCTGCTGCGTTCCCACCTGCCGGGCAATCTGCTCGACGGCGGTGATTCCGAGAAAGCTGATGGTATCCATGTCGATGCCGCCAAAGAGAATTCCCTCCCGGGCCGATGTCATCGGGATCGCCCAGTCGTTGACCACCTCGTCGAAGCGGATCGAATCGAGGACGCGCGGCCAAAGTTCCCGGGCCAGCTCCCAGTCTCCGCTGTATTTGGAGTAAGTATAGAGGGCATAGTTCGCCGTGCCGATGCCGGAGATGATATCGCCGAACATGACGGGCGATACCTTGTTGTCCACCCAGAGGCTGGCCAGGTAGGGCCGCTTGCTGAACCGTTCTCGCCGCGGATACCAGGCGAAATCCCGGAATCCGTTGCGGCTTGTCGTCTTCAGCGTTTCGAGAAGGCGCTGGCGGGCATCCGCCTCCAGCCAGCTCGAAGCGAATACCGACAGGCCCGCCCGGAGCGGTCGGAACGCGGTGGTCCAAGCGTCGCCGATCCGGTGGAACTCTTCCGGCTTCGGATCGGGAAGAGCCATGAAATTCGCCGACAATTTCCGGTTCAGTTCCGCGGACTCCGGCACACGCGGGAAGGCGGCATGGCGGTTGACCGGATTCGGCAGCGTGTAGGAGATTTCATTGCCCGGATTCCAGGTGTAGGGCCCGCTTGGCGTGTCGATCATGCGGTTTCGGTCGACCGGCAGTTTCCCCCAGTTGCGGCTGATCGCGCCCCAGGTGAAAATCGGCGGCAGCGGCGCGAAATCGGCGGCGCGGAATTTGGGATCGCCCCATTTGACATAGCCGAATTCGTCACGGATATGGACATCGCTGCCCTCGACCCGGTAAAACTCACGGCAGGTCAGCGGATAGTTGCGGAGCATTCCGGCGAGCAGCACGGCCCGTTTCCGAACCTGTTCAGCGTTCCAGTCCGGCTTGAACAATCCGTGAAAACTTGTGGAGATTCCGATCCTTCCCTTCGGCAATTCGATTCCCGTCCGGCTCCAGCTCACTTTGCCTTGGTCGAGGGTGAAGAGTACGGCGACGGCGCGGTCCCCCCAGAATGTGGGTCGGTCGATGCCGCCCCAGACCGCGACGATCCACGGCGCGGAGAGCGTCTGCATTTCGACCGATCCGGGACCGGAGATGACCTGCGACGGGGTGATTACCAGCGTCGGACCGATCTGCGGCGTTTTCGCGTTGCGGTCGGCGTCGCGGAAGAAACGGTTCTCATCTTCGTTCGGGGCTCCCGAACGCTTCGGGATGTCGCCGCCGCCGCGTGAACTCACTGTCAGCGGGCGGCCGGAATCGATCAGGAATCCCGGCGCCAGCGAACTCAGCGTGTAAGTCAGGGAGTCTTTTTTTTCGATGTTCATTTTCCGGATCATATGGGTCCAGGAATTGGTTATCTCATCGCTCTTTTCGACGGGAAGGGCGTTGACCAGCCAGGGCTTGGCGGGGTCGATCCCGTCCTTTACCGCATCGTTCCGGCCAAGGTAGAGGTCGAATTTCTGGCGGCGCAATTGATCCCGCGCTCCGCCGGTGTAGGCATGGAACCAGAGGTCGCCGACCACTTCGTCGAGCAGTCCGTTGTAGGTGGAGTTGCCGAACCGTCCGCTGGAGGAGTAACTCATGCCCTCGGTCCAGGTTTTTCCGTCGATCTCCCGCGTCGGCGGATCGAATTTTCCCAGGTCGTACCAGGGATTTTGCGCCGCGCCTTCCGGTACGATCGGGCGGACGGCTTTCAGGACGAATCCCGGATCCGGCGAAGTCGGGTCGGTGCCGAATTCAATCGTCTGGATGTGGCAGGCCCGCCAGTCGATGCCGAAGGGTTTGGTTTCGCGGCAGTCGGCGAGAGGAATTCTGATTCGATTTTCCCCGGGTTTCAGCTCCAGGTCGGGGGCGGTGTAAACCAGTTGCTTCGAGGTGATCAGGAGCGAGACCGGAACTTTGATCGGGCGGCTGGCCTCCAGTTCGAATTCCAGGACTTCGGCGGTCATCGGAAAGGGGTTTGCCGCGGGGGAATAACGGATCGGCTCGAATTCCGCGTCCCCAATCGCCGCGATGCCTCCCCAGGGCATGACACTTTTCCCGGAGTGGACGCTACGCACGGTGAAGACGAGTTTCCGGGCAACGGCGTTCACCGGAACCGCCTGCGTTCCGTCGTCGTCGGCAAGCTGGAAAATTCGCTGCTCTCCCCCATCGACGGAGGCGCCGAGTTCGTTGATGCGGGCCCAATTCCCCCAACGCCCCTGGCGGATTGCGATGGATTTGAATTGACGCGGTTTTTTGAATTCAAGCTCGATTCGGCTGCCGGGGAACGGGTTGAACAGGGCGGCTTCCCCTTTTCCCGTAAACGCATTGGCGAGATTCTTCGGCGTTTGGCCATTCCCGGTTTCGGCGGATGCCGAGAGCTCTTCCGCCGGAAACGGCAGGCATTTGACGGCAGCGGCCAACGGCAGCAGAATAAGACAACTCAGAAATACGGAGAGAAGCTTCATGTCGGTTCCTTTCAATTGGTCATGTCATCGTATTTGTTCAGGAGCTTCCTGCCTAGGATGTCCTGTCTCGTACATAGTTCCGTATGCCCGTCAACGAATCCGAGTGTGCAGCGCCAGTTGTGCGGATAATCGGAACCGTCGTCGTTGCTTCCTCCCTGGGATTTTTTATAAGCGAGGTTGACTGGCCATTGCCAGCAATCGCCTTTGAGGCTCTTCTTGTTGTGGGTTTCCGAGAACAGTATTCCGATGGAGGCTTTCCGGATCTTGTCGAATTGATAGAATTGTTGCTCGGAGGGGTATCCCCACGGAACTCCGTAGGACAGCGGGGCGTCGTTCTGGTAGTTATACGTTGCTTTGGGACGGTCTTTGGGACAGACGAAAACCCCGGACTTCAGTTCGATATATTTGCCGTCGATGAATTTCTGGTAATATTTGTTGATTTCGAAATAACCGCCGAAATCGTTGCGGTAGAGACTGCTGGCCGCACAGAGCTGTTTGACGTTCGAGACGCATCGGGAAGCGTGGCCGGATTCCCGTGCCTGGTTAAGTGCCGGCAGCAGCATGGAGGCGAGGATGGCGATGATCGCGATTACGACGAGGAGTTCGATCAGCGTGAAACGTTGTTTTTGCGTCATTTCCGTTCTCCCAAGTGTTGATGATTCCGAGGCTCCGTTACCATTAATTATACTGAAGCGGAGCCGCTTTGTCAATGGGTTGAAATCTAGATAATTTGGACAATACAAAGATCGACGGGTGGAAAATCAGGATTTTACGGTTTTCCAGTTGTAAAAATCAAAGAATTGTGATAGAATAAACCGGGAAAGAAAGGAATCATGCCATGCCGGAACCGGAATGCCTGGTCAGATTCGACGGGCGAGTTTACACGCTGACGGTCGAGACGCTTCACCACCGCTTTTTTTACGGCGGCGGCGACCGGCTGCACGTGCACCCCTCTTACCATTTCATCCTGGTTTCGCGGGGAAGCTGCATGATGCACGTGAAAGGGCACGTTTCGGTGCGCGCCGACCGGAATACGCTGATCTTCCTCAATCCGCTGATCGCCCACGATTTCACCGGAGACGAGCGCGACGGGGCGGAACACGTCTGCCTGATCTGGCGGTTTCACGACGAGAACGGGACCCCGGCGATTTTCCCGCTCCAGAAATTGCTGGAACCGGAGCTGGAGCATTATGCCGATTTCACGCTGGTGCCGCTCAACGAGTTCGATGCGGGGAACTTCCTGCAAAAACAACAGGCGGCGGAGTTGGCGTTCCGCAACCGGGAAGCCGGGACGGCGTCGTTCCGGCTGTTCGAACTGTTCTTTCTCGGGCTCAATCTGCTTCCGGCCGGAAAAGCGCGGAAAGAGCCGCTCGACAATGCCGGACGCATCGTTGCGCAGATCGAACGTTGCGTGGAACAGAATTTCATGCGCCGGGAGTTCGGAATCCCCGAATTGGCGCAATCGGTCGGGCTGCACCCCAACTATCTCAATGCGGTTTTCCGTTCGGTGCGCGGCCTCACGCTCGGGGGATACATTACTCAGAAGCGGCTGCAACTGGCCCGCATGATGCTCGAATCCACCGCTTACAACCTGAGTGAAATCGCCTTGATGTGCGGATTTGCCGACCTCAGCTATTTTTCGCGGCTGTTCAGGAAGCATTGCGGAGAACCGCCCGGCTCCTTCCGGAACCGGAAACGCTCCGGCTGACCGTCGGGTTCGGGTGACGCGGCGGAAGCGTCCCGCCGCTTCCCTCCGGTTTCGGAGAGCGCCAGCCCGGCCATCGCCAGCGCCATCCCGCACGCCGTCGGCACCGTGATGCGCTCGTGCAGCACCGCGACGGCGGTGGCCACCGTCACCACCGGGACGAGGTAGATGTAGACGCTGGTCCGCACCGCGCCGAGAATCTTGACCGCCCAGTTCCAGCTGGCGAAACAGAGCGCCGACGCGCCCAGACCGAGGAACAGGAGATTGCCCAGGTTGACCGGTTCCCCCAGCTTCTTCCACTCCGGCGAGAAATCCAGAATGAAAAGCGCCGGAACCATGAACACCAGGCCGTAGAGGAAGGTCCGGCGCGTACAGGCAATCATCGGGTGCCCGAGGCGGCCGATCTTCTTCATCAGCACCGAGTAGACCGCCCAGACCAGCGCCGCCAGGAGCGCGAGCAGGTCGCCGAGCGGATTGAGTTTCAGCGTCACGCTGCCCGAGTAGGAGAGCAGCGCGATCCCGGCCAGCGCCAGCACGAAGCCGAGGAAAAAGCGCGCCTCGAGATGCTCTTCGCGGAGAAAGAGATACGAAAGCAGCGCGGTGAAGAACGGCGCTACGGTCACCAGCACCCCGACGTTCGACGCCGAGGTGAGCGTGAGCGCGATGTTTTCGAGCAGGAAGTAAAGGGTGACGCCGGTCAGCCCGGCGCCGATGTAGAGTCGTTCCTCCCGCCAGTTCCGGAACGGAAGTTTCCGGGGCGCCAGCGAAAGCACCCCCAGCCCGAGGACGAAGCGCAAGAAGAGGATTTCAATCGGCGTGAAATCCCGCAGCAGCACCTTGGTCGAGATGTAGGTCGTTCCCCAGATGAGAATCGTCGCCAGCGCCGTCAGGTGTGCGGCGCAGGCGAGATCGGGTTTGCGCATGATGAAAGCGAAAACGCCCCCCTAAATTCGCTTGAAATGGAAGAGCGCGGCGCCGCCGTCGCGGTCGAACCGCGGCACGTTGAGCCCGGCCTCCATCAGCATTTCACCGGTGAAGCGCCCGTCGGAGCCTTCCAGCGCGTAGACCGCTTCGGGCACGAGTCCGCGCAGCCGGGCGCGGTGCAGCGGCCCGTTCGGAATGTTGCGCGGCTGAACCATCGTCACCAGCGCTTCGGAACCGTCGCCGAGGACATGTTCCCAGATCACCACCACGGTCGCCGGGTCGAAGGGATCGGTGATCCGGTAAAAGTCTCCGCCCGCCACGATGTGGTTGAATTTGTGGTAGGCGGCCACCTGTTCGCGGATCAGTTTGCGTTCCTCCTCGGTCATCTTGTTGAGGTCGAGCTCATAGCCGAAGGTTCCGGAGAGCGCGACGATGCCGCGCGTCTCGAACGGGTTGGTGCGGTGGGTCTGGTGGTTCGGGCAGTCCGAAATATGCGCGCCCATCGCCGAGCAGGGATAGAGCATGCTGGTTCCGGACTGAATCCGGAGCCGCTCGATCGCGTCGGTGTCGTCGCTGGTCCAGATCTGCGGGACGTAGTAGAGCATCCCCGCGTCGAACCGGCCGCCGCCGCCGGAGCAGCCTTCGATCAGCAGCTTCGGGTAGCGTTCGATGAGCAGTTCGTGGAGCCGGTACATGCCGAGCACGTAGCGGTGCGAAATCTCCTTCTGGCGGTCGGCGGAGGCGGTGGCCGAGCCGACTTCGGTCAGATGGCGGTTCGCGTCCCACTTGATGTATTCGATGTTGGCGCTGTCGAGCACGCCCGAGATCGTTTTGAAGAGGTAATCGACCACCTCGGGCCGGGACATGTCGAGCACGAGCTGGTTGCGCCCCTCGGACGCGCCGCGGCCGGGAACGTGCAGACACCAGTCGGGGTGTGCCTTAAAAAGTTCGCTGTCGCGCGAAACCATCTCCGGCTCGAACCAGAGCCCGAATTTGAGCCCGAGCTTGTTGACCTCCGAAACCAGCTTGCCGAGTCCGCCCTTGAGCTTCGACTCGTAGACGAACCAGTCGCCGAGGCTGCTGTGGTCGTCGTCGCGGTGGCCGAACCAGCCGTCGTCGAGCACCAGCATTTCAATGCCGAGTTCCGCCGCGTCTTTGGCGATGGCGAGCAGTTTTTCGGTATTGAAGTTGAAGTAGGTCGCTTCCCAGTTGTTGACCAGGATCGGCCGCTTGAGGTCTTTCCAGTAACTGCGGATCAGGTGGTTGCGGAAGACGTCGTGGAAGGTGCGGCTCATCGCGCCGATTCCGGACGCGGAGTAGACCAGCAGCGCCTCGGGGGCGGAAAACGATTCATTGGGCGCGAGCTTCCACTCGAACGTCCGCTCGTTGATGCCGATCTGGGCGCGGAGGCGGTCGAACTGGTCGCGCTCGATCTCCGCCGCGAAGTTTCCGCTGTAAAGCAGCGCGACGCCGTAGACCTCGCCCGCGGTCTCGGTGGCGTGCGGGGCGGCCAGCGCGAAGAAGGGGTTCTGCTGGTGGCTGGAGAGGCCGCGCACCGACTCGATGACCGTCCGGGCATGGGAGATCGGGCCGCGTTCGACGGCGCGTTCGCGGGCCCAGGCTCCGGGCAGGTGGATCAGGTCGAAATTGCCTTCCGGGAAGTCGAGCGACGCGCTCGACAGTTTTTCCAGCCGCACCGTCTCCAGCGAACGGTTGACCGCCCGCGCCGAACGGGCGATGGCGTTGTGGCGTTCGAACACGGTGTAAGAGAGCAGGAACTCGATGTCGCCCGCCTCGTCGTAGAGCGAAAGTTCGAGCGTTTCAAGGTCGGATTCGCTCCCGAAGGTGGCGGGGAGACCCTCGATGCCCGGTTTGCCCTTGAAAATCCGGTGCGAACGGTACTTGAAATCGGTCACGCGGTGGCCGTTCTCCTGCCGGACGATGGCGGAGGGGGCGTGGAAGTCGCCGATGCCGTTGGTGCCGTATTCCTGCAGGATGACGTCGCGCGATTCCGGCGCGGTGGTTCCCGGCGCGGCGGGCGAAAAGGCGCGGTCCAGCGGGCGGTAAAGATAGTTGAGCGCGTCGGACCCGATCCGTCCGCCGTAATGCAGGTGGGCGAGGTATCCGTTCGATTCGATCATAAAGGCGTAGGTGGAATTCCCCGCGTCAAGTTTGAAGATCCGGTTTTTTTCGTTGAAAGAGATCGGCATGTCGAATTTCCTGTGATTGATCGCAATTAAGACAAGCCGTTAATATATCCTTGTCCCGCTGATATTTCAAACGGACAAAAAGGACAAAACGGACAAACAATCGCTTGTCGTCCGTTTTGTCCGTTTTCCGGCTGATTCGCCGGGAATGTTATTTTTTCAGCAGCCGCGGCGCGACGGTGATGCCGAAGGGCTGGACCTGATATTCGTAGCTGAACATGTCGCCCTCGGTGCGCCACGCCTGCGGCCCCGCCCAGCGGATGCGGAAGGTGAGGTGCACCGTTCCGGCGCTGTTCACCCGGCTGCCGTAGAGGGTCAGGTCGAGGGTGTGTTCGCCCTTCGCCACCGTGCCGAGGTCGCACTGGTAGGGTGCGAAGGCGAGGTCGCCGGCTTCCTTTCCGTCGAGCGCCGCGCTGACCAGCACGCCGCGGTAGCCGCCGAGCGGAACTTCCCGCGCGGCCACGCCGTTGTTGAGCGAGTCGGGCATGTTGGTCACGCGGGACGGAATCCGGAGCAGCAGCTTCTGATCCTCGTACTGGCGGAACTTGCAGTGATAGGTGATGTTGCCGCCGTAGAACGGCAGTCCCTGGCTCGTCGCGTCGCCCCAGACCAGTTCGCGGACCGGTTCGACGATGCGGGCGTCGTCGCCGCGCAGTTCCACGCCGAAGTCCCCGAGGAGGAAACAGCGTTCGACATTGCCGGAGCGGGTGTAGGCGATTTTGACCAGAATCTCGTGGGTTCCGGCGGAGAGGCGCGGCAGGAAGCCGGTCCGCAGCGAACGGTCGGTCCAGTAGCCGTTGTCTTCGAACTCGACCTTGACGCCGTCGAGGAAGAGTTCGGCGTTCTCCGGCTCCTCCATGGCGAAGAGCGGCGCTTCGATGTCGATCAGCGTTTCGACGGTGTAGACGAGTTCGAGTGTGGCGAGGACTTCGGTCGATTTTCCGTAGACCCAGGGCTGGACGATGTGGCCGGCGCGTTCGCGCTGCCCGAGCCGCTTGCGGACCAGGTTGTCGAGGCGGAGAATCTCTTCTTCCGGCTGCCATTCGGCGTCGCCCGCCAGCCGCCACTTCGGGCGGTCGAGCAGCAGCGCGTTGGGTTCGTCGAGCGAAACCGGCATGGTGCCGGAGAGGTGTTCGACCATGGCGGCTTCCGCTTTGGCGTCGGTCAGGAGTTCGGTGCCGATGCGCTTGCCTTCGCACTTGCCCGACGGCGTCAGCTTGACCAGCAGGTGTCCGTGCGGATAGACCGGGAAGTCGAACTCGGTCCAGCCGTTTTCCTGCGTTCCGGCGACGGGCGTGATTTCTCCGGTCGCGGTGTCGAGGAATTCCACCTGCCAGTTGCCGCGCAGCTTGACGATGGCGTCGGCGGCGTTGCCCAGCCGTTCGGTGTTGACCAGGAAGAGATAGCGGCTGCCGCCCTCTTCGCGCATCTGGTAGACCAGTTTGTTCATCGGGTAGCCGTTGTCGCGGCGGATGACCGCGAGGTCGCGCAGGTCGCCCACCGCGTTGAGCACCGCGTTGCGGGTGAAGGGGACGGTTTCGGCCTTGGCGGCGAGTTCCTTCGCCCGGTCCGACTCGACCGCGTCGCAGCAGGTCGCCACGTCTCCGGCGAAGAGGACGCGGCCGCCGGCGGCCTGGAATTTCTCCAGCCGTTCCAGCGTCGAAGCGCGCAGCGTGAAAGTCGGCGGCACGATCACCGCGTCGTAGCCCATCTCGCCGACGATGAAGCTCTTGCCGAGCTGGACCGGCGAAAGTTCCGGCAGCAGCGATTCAGAGATGAAGTCGAAATCGACGAGGCCGTGAAGCAGCCAGTCGGTGAGGCTGGTGAAGGTTTCGTGGAGCATTTCGCGCCGTCCGGCGGTCATGTCCTGCGGACCGTAGGCGAGCCAGTACGATTCGACCGGGTGGATGACGCCGACGCGGACCCGGGCGCGGCCGCGGGACATGGCGGCGTTGACCCGTGCGAAGTGGTCGGCGATCACCGGATACTTTTTGTACCACGGCGACTGATAGCTGATCGATGCCGGGTAGTCGCGCTTGGCCTCGCCCGCCATCGACACCCACGACAGGTGCGGCACGCGGACGGTGACGCCGAGCGCGGCCTGCCAGTCGCCGTGACCCTTGTGCCCCTTGAAGTCGAAGTCCCAGTCGGTGACGCCGTTGAGTTCGGAGAGCACGCCGCCGCGCCCGAACTGGCGCGAAGCGCTCTGCGCCTGCTTGGCGGTGGTGAATTCGTAGGCGTCGCAGAGCATGTCGATGCCGGGCAGCTGGAATGAACGGTAGCTCCGCATCGCCTCGCCGAGGGCGCAGGTCTGGGATTCGAGCGAGTGTTCCTCCATCATGTGGCCGGAGAAACGGATGTGATGCTTCTCGCACCAGTTGCCGATGGTGTCGGCGAAGGCCGCCGAAAAGCGTTCCGCGACGTGGTCGTGATAGCGGTAGCGGGCGAGGGAGAACTTGCCTTCCGGCAGCTCCCAGATCACTTCCGGGAAGGAGTCGAAGAGGTCGGTTCCATAGGCCTCCCGGTAGGTTTTCGGCAGGTCGTCGGTGTAGGGGAACACGGCGTCGCGCTTTTCGCGGGCGAACTTGAGCGAGCTCTTGCGGGTGAACTGCGGCTCGTCGGTGAAGATCGCCGGGACGGTCTTGTCGAATTCCGCGCCGACCGCCTTGAAATAGGCGTCGTAGGTGACTTCGACGAACTTTTCGATCGCCTTCGGGTTGAGGGTGTCGACATAGGTCTGGTCGTTGAACCAGGGGTCCGGGGAGGCGACGACGAGATAGGCGTAGAATTTATCCGCGCCCGCCTCGGGGGAGTCGTTTTCACCGATGCGCTTGTAACTTTCCAGCGCGCCCGCGGCGTCGAGCTTCACGGAATAGGCGGCGAGGAACCGGCCCGAATTGTCGTTGGCGGCATCGGGGGCCTCGGTGCGTCTGTTCGGGGTGAAGAGCAGATGACGGGCGCGGAGTTTTTTATCTTTGGTCACGATTCCCCCCGCCGCGCCGGAGGGCCAGCGGTCCTCGTCGTAAAGCCAGGCGAGCATGTCGAGCTCTTTCGCGGTGGAGACGCACTCCTTGACCCGGTCCATGAATTCCGGACTCAGGTACGGCGTGCCGAGGCCGGTGCGGGCGTGCATGTGAAAGCCGCCCATGCCCATCTCCTTGAAGATGTGGATCTGGCGCTTGAGCTCCTCGCCGTCGAGTTCGCTGTTCCACGACCAGAACGGCGTGTCGCGGTAGATTGCGCCGGGTGACGCGAAGAGTTCCTTGAAATTCGCCTTGCGGTCCGGATCATAAAGCGTTTCCATCGTTTCCCCCTGATTTCGGTGGTTGGTTTCGGTCTTTGTTATAGCATACCTGAAAACGTGCTGATTTGCCATCACAATCGAATCAAAAAACCGCACAAAACAATCAAGCGTGGGGAAAACAGGAAAATTTCAAAAAAAAAAGCTTTGGGTGCTAACATTTTTGCCGTCGGAAACGTCTTAATTGGCAGACAAGGAGATTGGAATATGAGATGGATCGGATATGCACTTCGAACATTGAGAAAATAAGGAGATAATCGAAAAATGAAAAAGACACTGTTCCCCCTGCTGATGCTTCTCGGATGCGCGGTGTTCGCCGAACCCGCCCCGGCCGCTCCGGCCCGGCCGGACGAGGTGCTGACCGTTCCGACCGTGGCGGTTCTGCCGTTCGAGGCGCGCGAACGCGGCGCCGAAGCGGTGGACGCCGGGAAATCGGTTTCCGAACTGCTGACCGTCGCGTTGATGGAGTCCGGCTGCGCCGATTTGGTCGAGCGCGCCGAACTGGAAAAAGCGCTCAACGAACTCCAGCTCTCCGCCGTCGGGCTGACCGACAAGGAGAGCCAGGTGAAACTCGGTAAATTCATCGGCGCGAAGATCCTGATCACCGGTTCGCTGTTCCGTTCCGGGGACAAGAACTATCTGGTGGCCAAGGTGATCGGTACCGAGACCAGCCGGGTGATGGGAGCCAGCGTGAGCGGCACTGACGAATTCACCGGGATGGTTCCGGAACTGGCGTCGAAACTGACCGCCATTCTTGAAAAACACTCCGCCCGGCTGTTGCCCAAAGCGGAGCAGCCGGATGCCGTCGCGGCAGAGCTCGCCTCCGCGGTCAAGGGCGACGGCCGCAAGGTTTTCGTCAAGGTCCACGAGGATATCAACGTCTCCTCGCCCGATCCGGCGGCGGAGACGGAGTTGAAGAAACTGCTGCTGCGTCTCGGCTTCAACGTGGTCGAAACCCGCGAGGGCGCGGATTTCCTGATCCTCGGCGAAGCGGTCGCCGCCAACGCCGGAATGTACCAGAAATTCTCCAGCGCCTCGGCGCGGGTGGAGCTGTCGATCCTGACCGGCGGCAAGAAGCTGCTGGCTTCGGGCGCCGACAAGGAGACGATGGCGGGCGGCACCTATATCATCGCCGCCAAGGAGGCGATCGCATTCGCCACGCTGCGGCTCAGCCGCGAGCTGCTCCCGGTCATGAAGTAAACGGAGGGCGGCGGGTTGAAACGCTTCGCGGTCACGGCTCTGCTTCTGGCGGGGATGGCGCTCTTCGGGGAGAGCCGCCCCGGGTTCGACGGTCCCTCCCGGTCGCGCGGAAGATGCGGCAGGAGACCACTAAAGAGAGCATGAAGTCGCAGGAAGCAAACCGAAGACCGTTTCCGCGGCCGTTCTCACTCCCGGTTCGGCTCCGTCGCTTCTTCCCGCGGTCAACGGGCTGTATCCGTCGCCGGACGGCAAGTCGGTCATCGCGGTCGGTTTCGACCGCATCGATCGCCTGGATGGTCCGCCTGCCGGAGGAAAATAAAAAAGGAGGTTTTGCAACCTCCTGAAATAAGACGGTTTTCTCCATATTTTCGTCAGAGAATGCTTCGTCCCAATTCCCGCGCGTCGTCAAGGGCCGGATTTCCTCGAATTGCCCCTTTTTCTTCCACGCCGCGCACAAGGATTTTTCCCGCGTCGGTCAGGTGGAAGTAGCTTAACGTTGAATTGTACTGGGCAAGGATACTGTCAAAAACCTCCGGGATGGTATCGGCCGCCACGAGCAGCAACGCCAGTTTCCTGACCTTGAATTCGTTGCGGATGGGCGCGTGGAGCCGGTCGACGATGGCTTTGAGCTGGGCGCTCAGGCCGTAGAAATACACCGGAGAAGCGATGGCGATCAAATCCGCCGTCTTGAGTGTTTCATATATGCCGGGCATATCGTCCTGCTGGAAGCAATCATGACTCTTGCGTTTGTAGCAGGCGTCGCAACCGATGCACGGATTGACGTGTCTGTCGCTCACCGAGATGAATTCAACCTCGTTGTGTTCGGCCGCCCCGGCGGCAAAGGCATGGGCGAGCAGATCGGTGTTTCCGCCTTTTCGGGCGCTTCCAACCAGAATGACAATTTTCATTTTCTTAATTCTCCCTCTTCGCACAAAAAGAAAAAGCCGCCCATTCGGACGGCTGAAATTGAAATGGTAGCGGGGAATGGAATCGAACCATTGACCTTCAGGTTATGAGCCTGACGAGCTGCCACTGCTCTACCCCGCGACGAGATATGGGGTGGTAGACCGGACTTGAACCGGCGACCTCCTGGGCCACAACCAGGCGCTCTAACCAACTGAGCTACAACCACCATCTGAATCACATTTTATCAATGTACTCCCGATTCCGGAAAAATCAAGCCGGACTATGCAGAAAATGGCGATTTTTTGGGTGTCAGGCCGTGATCAGCCGGGGACCGGGCGGGCGTTCGCTCAGGACCGTCACCGCCCAGACCAGCGCGTCGAGCCGGTCCGGGCTCTTCGCCGAGGCGGGCGTGAAGCCGGTCATCTCCTCCTCCAGCTCCGGAAAACGCCCGACATGGTGCACCCGCCCCTGTTCGTACAGCGCCGCCACCGGCTCGGCACGGGCGATCTTTCCCCGCGTCGCCCGCACCGCCCGGTAACTCAGGTTCGGATTCAGCCGCCGCAGCACCGTCTCCACCAGTTCCCCGCCGTTGTTGACTTCCCCCACCACGCGGTCGGCGCGAAAGCGGTCGTATTCGGCGTTCACCGCCGCCGACCACTCCGCCGGGCGGCCGCGCAGGCTCGCGTCGGAGAGCACGAAGTAGTGGCCGTCGCGGGAGCGTCCGGCGGTCACGATCCCCGTCCGGTCGCTGGAGGCGCTTCCGGTCACCGCCGGGTCGACTCCCACCACGATGCGTTCGAGTTCGGGGGCCTGCGCGACCCGGTGGCGGTCGATCAGCTGCTGCGACCAGAGCGCTCCGGCGATGTCGTCCAGCCAGACGCCTTCGAGGAAGCGGGCGCGCTGGCGGTCGGAGAGCCCCGCGAGCGTCTCCTCCAGATAGCCGTCGGGCAGGTTCTCCGCGTTGGCGGCGGGGTTGAGCAACATCGAAGCGTAAGCGTCGGGAAACACCACCGGCAGGTTCGTCACCGGGTCGGTCTTGTCGATGAAGAGTTTGTAGCTCCAGTGCGATTTTCCCGCCGGGTTGCAGTCGAAGTACGCCTTGTTGACCAGCTCCGTCTTCTGGGCGAGCCGGGTAAGCGCGGTGTTGACCGCCTCGTACCCGATTTCGGAACATTCGTTGAAGTAGACCGTGCTGAACTCCTTGCCGAGAATCTTGTCCGCCCGCTCCCCGGCGTCGAGTCCGCCGAACCAGATTTCGGAGCGGTTCGGCAGCCGGATGAACTGGTCGCGCGACGATTCGGCGAAGCGCAGCCCGGGGAACGCCAGCTTCGCCACTTTGGGCAGCGTATCCATCAGCACCGACTGCCGCACCGTGTTGGCGTGGAGCCGCAGGATCGCATGACGGCTGCCCGGCGCCCGCAGCGCCCGCACCAGCAGCGCGTAAACCAGGATGAAGGTCTTCCCGGAACGTGACCCGCCGAAGAGCAGAACGTAGCGGCTTTTTCCGCCGAGCAGTCCGAGCGCCCGTTTCTGGGCGGCGGTTTTGCGGAAAATCCGCTCCATATCAATAGGTTTCCCAGTAATTTCCGCTCCAGGTGAAGCCTTCCGGCGACTTCTGGTAGCTGCGGGTGATTCGCGTGTAGAGCCGCCCGACGTCGTTATAGGTCTCTTTGCAGTGCTGGGCGATCCTGAGGTAGGAGCCGTTGATTCCGGCCACGTTGCCGTAGAAGCGGCGGGTTGCCGCCCAGGTGGCCAGGTCTTCGATCTGTGCGGCGACGCTGCCGGAGACGTAGACGCTGACCGTGATGACCAGACAGCGCACGGTCTTCTCGATCATCGACTGCGGCAGCTTCGTCTCGCTCTGGAACGGGCAGCCGAACAGCGGACTCCAGTTCGGAATCGGCAGGAACTGGCCGTCGGGGAGTTCGCTGTACCCGGCCATCTCGGCGGTGATGTGGAAATCGGCCATGTCGACCGCGACGTCGGTGCGGGTGTCGAGCCCGGAGCGGTCTTCGGTCGAATAGTTCTGGAACAGCCCCGGATTCCCGCTGTGCTGCGCTTCGACATCCACCTCGTACTCCATGTCAGAGAGGCGGGCCGGGGTGATTTTGGTGATCAGGCAGCCGGCTTCGGCCCAGTCGACGGGGGAGGTCCCGGTGAGCATCAGAAAGCCGGGGAGGTCCGCCGCCAGTACCCGGTAGCGCGCTTTCCAGACGATCTCACGCAGGATCGCGCCGGAGCGGGCGAGCCCGGCGAACTCCTCGGTGCGGACCTGCGAAACGCGGCGGGTCTCCGCCTTCCGGGTTTTGAGGGTGATTTCGTAGCCGATTTTGCCGACGGATTTGGCTTCGAGTGCGGTGAGCAGAAACTGTTCCCCGGCCCAGGATTCGGCTCCGCCGACGGGGTGCAGCGCCGCGAACGCCTCGTAGCCGCCGGTGGCGACGAACCAGGTGTTCTCCCGGGTTTCGAACCCGTCCGCGTCGAGGCCCGGAACCGGGAGCCCGAGTTCGGCGAGCGTCGTTTCGCGTGCGGTGACTTCGAATTCGACGGCGAGCTCGGAGGTGGTGACCGTGCAGCTTTCGCAGACGAAAGCCCCACCTTCCCAGTCGAGTACCCGGCCGGGGGAGGGGATGAGTTCGGTGGCGAGCGTCGCCGGGGCGCGGAAGGTGCGTTTGCGGCGGAGCACTCCGTCTGAGGCGCGGGTTTCCGACACCGCCCCGAGCGCGGCCGGAACGAAAGTTCCCTCCTCATCGGCGGCGAATTCCGTGCCCGAAAAGGTCACCCGGAAGACCGAGAGGTCGACCGGCTTGATTTCGATGCCCGAAACCAGGAGCGTTTCGGCGAATTCGAACGAGCCGTCCGCCGCCGGAATCCGGAACGGGTCGCCGATTTTCCCGGCCCAGGCGCGCGCCTCTTCCAGCAGGTTCTCCAGCTCCGCGGCCGGTTCGCTGCGCGCCACTTGCCAGGCGTTTTCCAGCGTGACCGTGCCTTCGGCGCTGATTTTGAGATTGGCGTGATAAAGATTCTGTACGATCATAGGGTCCCCCTTGGGTTGAGACGCGGTTGCCAAAAGTAACGTCGCGCCTTTTTGTCCGCCGCTTTGCCGCTTCCTCACCGCCCCTCGGGCTTTACCGCTCTGGGTAAAGCCGCTTCGGGAGCGTTCAGAAATCGGCTTCGCGGCAAAACAAAAATTCATCGACGTTACTTTTGGCAACCGCGTCTTAGTTCATGACTGCGTGAAAAGTCAACCTTTCCGCTCGCAACGGGGAGAAACGGCCGGAATTTCCGCTTTTTCATCGGTAATTTTCTCACAATGATTGCATTACGGATAATTTTGTATATTTTTATTGTAATATATAGAAGCGAAATGCGCTTTTTTGAGGTTTTTTTGCCTTATTTTCAGACGTTTCAGGGGGGGCATCCCGCCCGCCTCTTGACACGGATCAAAAAGAGCGGCATAATTGAAATCAGTGAACCGGAACAGAAGGAGTAAACAGTGAATCGGGAATTGCGACTGACACCGCCGGAGAGTACCGAATCTCCGCTATACATGCAGATTGCGGACGCCCTCCGCAACCTGATCGAGAACCGCACGCTGCGGCCCGGCGACCAGATCCCGCCGACGCGGGAACTGCGCGACCGCTTCGACGTCAGTACGATCACGGTCGAAGCCGGACTCAAGCTCCTGGTGGAGCAGAACTATCTGGTGCGGCGTCCGCGCCGCGGAACCTTCATCAACCCGGCGCTCGCGCTGCCGGGAACGCCGCCGCCGGCGCCGAAGCGTTCGTTCCGGATCGTTTTCGGCGGAATCGACCTCAACGACCGCTACTGGTACGTGGTGCTGAACGCGCTGGAGAGTTCGGCGAAACTGGCCGGAGCGGACAAGCTCTTCTGCCGCCTCCGCGCCGTCGAACCGGACCCCGCGCTGATCGACAGCCTCGCCGAGGACTGCACCGGGCTCATCCTCTGCGGATACACGCCGCAGAACATGATCGACCGGCTCTGTGAAAACAACGTGCCGTTCGTTATGATCGGCGGACTCAACAGCCGGGCCGCGGCGAAAGGCGAGGTCGATGCCGTGGTACACGACGACATTCACCGCGCGTTTCTTTCGACACGGCACCTGCTCGACCTCGACCACCGCCGGATCTGCTGCGTGGCCGGTCCGGCCGGAAGCCGGCTGGCCGAGGACATCGCCACCGGGTACCGCGCCGCGCTGCGCGAATACAACCAGCCGAAGGATTCCGAGAGCATCTTCCCGGTGGCGAAGCACACCATCGAAGCCGGATTCGACGCCGGGCTCCGGCTGCTGACCGGCCCCGGCCGTCCGACGGCGGTGTTCGCCTGCGACGACCGGTTGGCGGTGGGCGTGGCCAAGGCGGCGTTCCACCTCGGCTTCCGGATTCCGGAAGATCTTTCGCTGGTCGGCTGCGGCAACCAGGAGGTGGGCAAGATTCTCGCGCCCGAACTCACTACCACGCCGAGTTATCCGGAGCGTTCGGCCGAGATCGCCATCGAGAAACTGTTCGGCCAGCTCGACAACCCGAAGCACCGCAAGTCGCGGACGGTACTGCAGATCGAGGAGATGGTGATCGGCGGTTCCACCCGCATCTGGCGTCCGCTCAGCGAACCGGCGGTGCCGTTTTTCCCGGTCGAGGGAAAACGCCGGATTGCACTTCCATAAATGATTCCATCGGGTCCGATTTTCGATAAACACATCAACTGGAGGAGGTTTTTATGAGACAGCGTTTATTTACCTTGATTGAGCTCCTGGTCGTGATCGCCATTATCACCATTCTCGCTGCGATGCTGCTGCCCGCGCTCAACAAAGCGAGGGACCGGGCCCGGGCGACCAATTGCCTGAACAACCAGAAGCAGTGCTATCTCGCGCAGCGGATGTATATGAACGACAACGACGAACAGCTTTACGCCCGAGAGACCCAGAGCAACGACTCCCAGCCGACCTGGAGCGGAATGCTGGTTCGCGAGAAGTATATCGCCGCTTCGACGGACCGCAAGGCGCTCTTCTGCCCGAACTCCTATCAGCTGCCGGGATTCCTGCCGGGCAGTTCCTATCACTCCTATGCGACGGTTCTGGTGGGAGGGGGGAATTCGGTGCTCAATTTCAAGGCGAAGAAATTCACTTCGGTCAAGCCTTCCGAGCTGTTCCTCGGCGGCGACGGGGCTTCGGTTTCCGCAACGGCGAGCAGGCCCGATTACCGCATGTCCAGCGGCAACTACGTCTCGGGGCGTTCGGTGCCGATCTACTGGCACAACAAACGGGTCAATATGTGGATGTTCGACGGGCACGCCGCCTCGTTCCTGTTCCATCAGCTGCGCGGTTGGGGCACCTCCAAGAACAGCCCGGTCAAGCAGAGCCTCAGCAGTTATGCCGGATATTATTATACGTTCTCCGGCGGAATTTTCCCGGAGAACCTCGGCGTCAACCAGCCCATGCCGTAACTTGAGGATTATCACCAAGCATGAAAAAAACGCTTTCACTCGCCCTGGCGCTCGGTGCGCTTTCGCTCGGAGCCGCGACCGCTCCGGTCATCGAAAAACTCGACTGTCCGGAGGGCGTCCGGGTCGGGGAACCGTTCCGGCTCGTTGTCACCGCCTCGGTCCCCGACGATGCGGCGGCCACATACTCGTTCAACGGCGAAACCCGGACCGCTCCGCCCGGATTTCATAGCTTTGCCGCGAAGGATTTCGCTTCGAAATACGCCGTGATCGCCCCCGACGGCGCAGTCAGTTCGAAGAGCGATTTTCATGGACTGCTTTCGATTCCGTTCCCCAAAGACGGAAAGACGTACACGGTGTGGGCGCACAAGGCGGGCGGAGCCGTCTGCCTGCGCCGCCCGGAGCGCGAACTCAAATGGCTCTTCGGCAAAAACGACGACTTCCGCTGGGTCAGTTTCGGGGCGTTCGACAGCGCCAAGGTCGGCGATGCGTTGGTGCTGATGACCGAGAAACCGCCCTACGCCCGTATCGACCGGGTGGTGCTGACCACCGCTCCGGCGACGGAGTGGAAACCGTCGGGGGAGTGCGCCGCGCCCAATGAATTCACCTGGATTCCGGACCGGTCGGCGGTCGGCGTTCAGACCTTTACTGTCACCGTCTCATCCGGCGGGAAAATCGCCGAGCGGCAGATCAAGGTGAATGTACTGCCGGGCCGGGACGAAAACGACAAGGCGAATTTCTCCCTGCGCGGCAAAACCCGTTCGCTTGCGATCGGGAAGGACGCGATCAATCCGGCGGACTGTCCGCTGTTCGATTTCCTCGGGAAGGAGTTCCGCAAGGCGCTCGATGCCAAACCGTTCGGACTCGGATTTCAGGCGGAACGGATGATCGCGCTGCGCTGCAACGCGTTCCCCGGCCTGCCGGGAACCGTCGTGCTTCCGGTCGGTGCGAAAGCTTCCGGCATCGCCTTCCTGCTCTCCGAATACTGGCAGGGCGAGGTGGGGCAGGAGATGGCGCATATACTGGTTCGTTACGCCGACGGGAGCGAGGAGCGCGTTCCGCTCCGCGAGGAGTACGAACTCTGCGGAAGCCTGCGCAACAACCGCCCGCTCAACGCGCTCTATGTCGGGACGTTCCATTCGGCGCAGGCGGAATTCCATCTCACGGTGTTCCCGTGGGCCAACCCGCATCCGGAGCGGGAGATCGCCGAACTGCGTTTCTCCAACATCCGGATGGAAGTCTCCAAAGAGGAGAATAAGCTCATTCCGCTCAATGTCACCGCCGAGTCCTCGCAACTGATGCTCGGAGCGCTGCTGCTCGACGACCCCGCCGACGCCAAAGGACTTGCCGCGCTGGCCGACCGGAAGGACACTGAAATCACCGACCGCGCCGCGGTCACCGTCAACTTCGGTGCACCTTCCGGGGTGATCCATCCCGGCGTGTTCAGCACCAACGAGTCCGGCGTCATGAATTCCGGAACCGTCGAGTTCGACGATTATCTTGAGAAGATGAAGGCGACCGGCTGCCGGCTGTTCCGTTTCCATTCCGGCTGGAGCCTGGAGAAAGTCTATCCCGAGGGGCTGAAGAATCCGCAGTACGACAAACTGGTGCAGACCGTCGAGAAACTCAAAAAGGCCGACCCGAAATGGGACGTGATGATCTGTTTCAACAAGGTTCCCTCTTACGTAGACCCCAAAACGGCGGAAGGGCGCAAGCTCTTCGCGGAACTCTGCGCCGACCTGGTCCGCGAACTCAACGTCAATCGGAAACTCAATCTGAGCCACTGGGAGATCTACAACGAGGTCTATTTCAAGAAGATCGAAGAGGACCGCTCGCTCTGGAAGATGTACAACGAGGCCGCCGCCGCGATGCGCAAGGTCGATCCTTCGATTAAAATCGGCGGTTACGCGCCCTGCTGGCCGTCGGTCAGCGCGATTCGGGATTTCTACACCCACTGCCACGACCAGGTCGATTTCATCAGCTATCACAAGTATCTGACCGGGTCGGTGAAGACGCCGACCTCCTACCTGATGGACCAGACCGCTTCGTTCGGCGACGACGCCCGCGCCATCCGCGCCATGGCGGCAGAGGTGACGCCGGGCAAGCCGGTCGAGCTGGCGCTGACCGAGTACAACATCAACTTCAACTGGAAGCCGCACGATCCGCGCCAGGCCGACCAGACCGGCGCCGCCTGGTTCGCCTCGGTGCTCAACCACCTGATCCGGAGCAATGTGGAGATCGCCCAGACCTGGCACTCGCGGGGAGGCGGCACCTTCGGATTGTTCTCGGACAAGAACGAGCCGCGTCCGGCGGCGACGGTGTTCGCACTGGCCAACCGGTATTTGAGCGGCGACTACTTTGCGGCGGGTTCGGATACACCGCAGGTGGAGGCGCTCGGCTTCCGCAGCGCGGACCATGCCGGACTCCTCCTGGTGAACAAGAGCGGCCGCGAGATCGCCGTCCGATTGAACCGGCTCAATTCGCCGGACTGGTCGCTCGACCCGATGCTGCCCTCGGTCGAACTGCACCGGGTGAAAGGCGGCAAGGCGGAGACCACGCTTCAGGATACTTTCCCGGAAGAGCTTCACCTCTCGCCCTACGAGGTGCTCCTGGTCCGGGCGGCCGTCAAAAAATAGAAACGACAGTTGCAATGCGTTCCCGGCGGCGGTATATTGAACCGTACATTTCACTCAAAGAGGAGATATGGAGATGGGACGCATTGCATCGAACGCCGCCGAACTGATCGGGCATACTCCGCTGGTTCGGATCAACCGGCTCAACCGCGGCGGCGCGGAAATTCTCGTCAAAGTCGAATCGGCCAACCCCGGCGGCAGCGTCAAGGACCGCGTCGGCCTCGCCATGGTCGTGGATGCCGAAAAACGCGGCGTCCTCAAGCCCGGCGGCCTCATCATCGAACCCACCAGCGGCAACACCGGCATCGGGCTGGCCCTCGCCGCCGCGGTCAAAGGGTATCGCCTCATCCTCACCATGCCGGAGACGATGAGCGTCGAACGCCGGCGGCTGCTCGCCGCCTACGGCGCCGAAGTCGTCCTCACCGACGGTGCGCTCGGCATGAAGGGGGCCATCGACAAGGCGAAAGAGATCTGCGCGGCGAATCCGGGCAGCTTCATTCCGCAGCAGTTCGAGAACCCGGCCAATCCGGCTGTCCATTACGCGACCACCGGGCCGGAAATCTGGACCGACACCCTCGGCAAAATCGACGCCTTCGTCGCCGGAGTCGGCACCGGCGGCACCCTGACCGGAGTCGGCAGTTTCCTCAAGGAGCGGAACCGGGAGATCAAGCTTGTCGCGGTCGAACCCGACGCCTCCGCCGTGCTCTCCGGCAAAGCGCCTGGGCCGCACAAACTTCAGGGGATCGGCGCGGGATTCATCCCCGCCGTGCTCGACCGCAAGCTGATCGACGAGGTGGTTCCGGTCAGCGCCGAAGACGCCGGGGAGACGGCGCGGAACTGCGCCAGAACCGAAGGGCTGCTGATCGGCATCTCCTCCGGCGCCGCGCTTTCGGTCGCGCTTAAAATGAGCGAAAAGCCGGAGTGGAAGGGCAAGACCATCGTCGTGCTGCTCCCCGACTCGGGCGAACGCTATTTGTCTACCTGGCTTTTCGGGAACGAGTGACCGGGGAACTCGACGCAGGCACCGCCCGGCAACAGTAGGTGCGGAGAAATTCTCCGTGCCGAACGTCGGATTCGATGACGAATCCGACCCGGGTCAGGAGCCCGGTCATGATCCAGCCGGTCGTGCTGAATTCGCGGGCGATGTGCATGGCGATGTTCGCCCGGCTCTCCGGCACCGACTCCACCACCCGGTGGAAATATTCCTCGGGGCGGCCGTTGCCCCAGTCGAACACCACGTCCATGAGGTAGAAGATGCCGCCCGGCTTGAGCGTTTCGAAGATCTTTTCGAGTGCGACGAGCTTCCATACATCCGGCAGGTGGTGGAGCGCCAGCGAACTCACCACCGCGTCGAAGGTGCGCCGGGGATAGTCGAAGCTCAGGAACCCGGCGTGGAGGAAGTCGATGTTGCCGAGTTTCTCTTCGCGCGCCTTGAGCGAGGCGTATTTAAGCATCACTTCCGACACGTCGAGCGCGGTCACATGGGCGCAGAGTTTCGCCGCCGCTCGTGCGAAGGCCCCGGTACCCGTGCCGATTTCGAGGACAGCGCTCTTGCTCTTCAGCCCGAGACAGTTGAGGATCGCCCGGTTTTCCGCGTCGATGTCGCGCATCGCGCGCATTCGTCCATCGTATGCGGCGACCTCTTCCACCGAACCGTAATCGGTGCCGATCTGCTGGAATTCGTCACGCCGCCAGTCGAAATGTTCTTCCATTGCTTCACCTCCGCAATACCATATCACACTATTTCGGCGGATTCAAACCGGAAACCGTTTGTTTCTCGCGCATTCGGCTTGCACCGGAATCGAATGCGGTTTATATTCAAGCGGATTCCAAAATTTTTGAACAGGGGGGTAAACCGGGATGAAACCACAGACGCGTATCTTCTTTTCGACCAATCTTCTGGCCGGGCATTCGTGGAAGTTCATGCTGCTTCAGGCGGTCGTTGCGATACTGCTCGGCATCTTCTTTATGGTGCATTACGCATCTGCGCTGTTTGCACTGGCGATACTGCTCGGCGTCATGCTGGTGGCCAGCGGGGTCGAGGGGTTCGTGCTGATGGGGATGAGCCGACGGTTCAAGTTCGGGCTGGCGATCTATTCGCTGTTCTGGATCATGGCCGGGCTGGTTCTGGTGGTCAATCCGTTTTTCGGGGCGAGCGTCCTGATTCTCGCACTGGGGATCTGGTTCATCTTTCACGCCCTGGAATTGTTCACCGGGGCGGCTCTGGACCGGATTCACACCCCCGGGTTCCGAATTCTCGTGGCGGTGAACGGACTGGTTACGCTGGCGTTCGGCATTGTGATTGCGACAGTGCCGCTCGCTGTGGCGGGGGTGCTCAACTGGCTGTTCGCGTTCTTCCTGATCTTCTACGGAGCGGTCACGCTCGGGGTGGCGCTGCGTTTCCGCAAGATCAGCCGGACCGTCGAGCCGCCGCCGGAGGATTGAGCGAGTTCGCCTGAAAATCGTTTTTTGAGAAAAAGCCGGGTGTTCAACCCGGTTTTTTTATTGCCTGAACCGGGAGCTCAAGATAAAACGACAGCTGTCCGGTTGATGGTAAAGATAAGATTTTCCTGAAAAATGCTCTTGACAGAAAGGATGAGTTGTCATATAATATTAATGTTCCACGATTGTACCAACCCAATTCCTGAAAGGGCCGTTTTCACCGATGTCGGACCTTATTTACGTCTGCCTTCCGGTCCACTCTGTCCTTCCCGACGCCGCAGCCGCAGTTCATGCAGCGGCCCGCCGAGATTCGCTGTTTTTTACCAATTGCATCTCCTTCCGGAAAATCTCAAATTTCCGCAATTCGGGTCTTGACACGGTTCTTCCGGTGCGCCATAATTATGGTGGAGCACGAAATTGGCAGGGTGACAATCCGGAGGCCGGTTATCGATGACACACAAAGAAAGAACTCTCGAACTCATTGGCGAAAATCCGCATTTCGAATTGCGGATTCCGGTTTTCGAACAAATCAACCTCGAATTGATTCCCTGCGGCATTGCCGGAGGGAAACGGCCGATAGACTTGCATCGGCTGATCATACCCGGTCACGGAATTTACCGGTTTCTTCTTTCCGCCCGGCACGGCGAGGCCGAATTCGAACTCTTCTCCCCGGACGGCACCCTGCTGCGGAAGGTCATTGCCCGACAGAGGCAGGACGGCGCCGCGGAAGCCCTCGAACTCGACCCCGGCGAATATGCGTTCCAAGTCTCGGCCCCGGTGACGGAACCGGTCGAATACACGCTCCGCCTCGCCGGCACGCTGTGCTGACCGGTTCAATCGTCAAACGGCAGGAAAGAAACGGAAATTTCACTTTGGGCATTGGGCATTCTGTTCTCGTTTCAAAATGATGCCCCGCACGAGTTCCCCCGAAAACCGCTCCGCGGTTTCAGTGAAGGGTTGTCTGACCATTCCAGCAAGGTTCCATTGTCGGATGAATACGAAACGCTCTGATTTGCGGTGGACAGCCATTCACTTGTCGGAAAAAATCGTAAATCCCTCCAGTATCCCCGATTTTTTTCGCCTGCGCGACTGTCTATCCGACACTTCATCATAGCATTTCCATTATTAGTAAGCTCTTATTGCGGAAAGACAATTTCAAAATATGGGGTTCCGTATTTCAGTTTTGAGGTGTCAATATCCAGGGAGAGCATTCCATCTGCAAATGTCGCGGGAATTTCGCTTTCCTTTGAGCCGTTCATGTTGAGCGCATAAACTTTGGGGGGGAGCTTTTGGGCGGTGGCGATTTTAAGCTTGAATTTACCGGAGAGGAGGACGAGTTGCATATCGCCGACATCGAGTTCGGCGCCGAATTTTTCATTTGACCAGACCGAATGCTCCGCGGCAAACATCGTGGCAAGTACCAGAAGAATTCGCTTGGATTGTTTGAGCGTTGTCGATTTGTCCAACGCAATTGCACTGATCGAACAAGGGATGCTGTTCGATTCGATTTCCAAAGCGTCAAGCTTAATTGGCACACTCTCTTTTTGAACCGCAGCCTCAAGGCGCGGCGTAATAATGGTCATGGTA
>Ga0183100_1000427_pt1 | contig 35516 bp, 24 predicted proteins | sample Biomet2_FD_127789 | JGI IMG/M metagenome (GOLD analysis project Ga0183100, IMG submission 127789) | Microbial communities from bioreactor (seeded with anoxic lake sediment) at LBNL, California, USA - Biofuel metagenome 2 | ecosystem: Engineered > Bioreactor > Anaerobic > Unclassified ... | reverse complement strand
ACGAGATTGCGGACGAATCGACCGTGACCAAACACGACGTGAAAGCCGCCGTGAGTGCCCTCGAGGCCCAAGTGATCAAATACCTCCGCGAGGGTTACTCGGTACGTCTGGGCGATCTGGGTAGTTTCCACCTCACCTGTAAGGGCAAAGGCGAGCCCACCGCCGACCTGGTCACCCACAAGGACATCCTGCGCCTGCGCGTTCAGTTCACCCCCAGCGCCACCATGGAGGCCGCCTTCAAGATTGCCGACAACCCGAACGTCAAGTTCATCCTCCCTCAAAACGTGTGATCTGAAAGGTGTGTAGACGCCGCGTCTCTACAAAATCCCCATTCTTTACCAACCATTTAAAATCCAATCACCATGATCAACGTACCGTTTTTATTGAAAATCATTTTACAAATCATCGAGTTGCTGCTCGGTTCAGACGTCTTCGGAGCAGACGAGAAAAGCACCCTGCAGGGCATCGTGGAGCACGTCAACACCATCAAAGGCAGCCATGGCAACGCTTGATGTCTATCTGCCCTTCCTCCGCAAATGGGAAGGTGGCGTGGCCCGCCGTCCCAACGACCGCGGCGGACTCACCTTCAGGGGCGTCACCTTGCAGACGCTGAGAACCCTCAACCCCACGGCCACCGCGCACGACCTGCTCGGCATGAGCACCACGCAGTGGGAAGTACTCGTAGACCGACTCTTCTGGCAGCGGTGGCAGGCGGACCGCATCGAGTCGCAGAGCGTGGCGGAGATGTTGGTGGACTGGACGTGGATGAGCGGACGTTGGGGCATCGTGTTGCCACAGGCGATGCTCCGCGTGATTCCCGACGGCAAGGTGGGAGCACGCACCCTTCGGGCCGTGAACGAGAGCGATCCGTACATCTTCTGGCGGGACCTGAAAGAGAGTCGACGACGCTACTTCCTCCGCCTCGTTCAGAAGCGTCCCTCCCAGCGCCCCTTCCTCCACGGATGGCTCCGCCGCCTCAACGACCTTTCCTTCGAATGAGAGAGGGTTATTGGTTTATAGTTGAAAGTTTATAGTTGAGAGCTGTGAGTTGAGAGATTCTTGTTTATAGCTGAGAGTTGCGCATTTTTATTGTTTAAGTTTTTAATATGAATGACCGGTGTTGGTTCCTTGGGGGATCGACACCGGATTTTTTGCATTCTCTTGTGTTGGGCACTTTCAGCGCCCACTGTGCGGGGAGGTGCTTGTGGTCCGCAGGTGCTGCGCACCCGCGGTTACACGATATTCGGCACTTTCAGCGCCGCAAATACAATTTTTTGCAGTTTGTGTGGCATGGGCAGCTTGTCGTTTTTATTTGCGACACGAGAAATGATGTCAAGGTCAGGAAGAACGATCAACGAGAGATGTGACGTCATTTTAATGTATCTTCTGATTACTGCTGCGCGACGCAGCACAAAACAGAAAGAAGCTCTGTTCAGGGCGCTGAAAGTGCCCAACTTTCGTGTAACCGCGGGTGCGCAGCACCTGCGGATGTGATGCCACCCTCTCTCGATGGGGTGCTGAAAGTGCCCAACAGCTGCCAAAGACAATTTATCTGCGGATCCACGTATTTGTCCCCTTGTGTAGGGCACTTTCAGCGCCCACTGTAGAGGAGGAGCGGATGGTCCGCAGGTGCTACGCACCCGCGGTTACCCGAAAGTTCGGCACTTTCAGCGCCGTAAATACAATTTTTGTGGTTTGTGTTTTATGGGCAGCCTGTCGTTGTCGTTTGCGACACGAGAAGTGATGCCAAGGTCACAAAGAACGATCAACGAGAGATAAGACGTCCTTTTAATGTTCTGATTGCTGCCGTGCGACACGGCACAAAAACAGCAGGCAAATGTATTCAGGGTCCTTTCAGCGCCGCATTTAGGAAGCTTTTGGATGAATTATATCCGATAGAAATCAGATAGAGAATACTTAATTTTTGTTGTTGACCTAAAATTTTTACTGTTTTTTGGGTATTGTAAACGAAAGCGGCAGACCGTACTTTTGCATTGTCAAAAGTCAAAACGCTCAAACAACAAATTCAAAATTTATGATAAGCAAAATTTTCAGTACGCTGACGTTCCTTCTTGGTCTGGCGACACTTCAGGCTCATGAACTTAGAGTACTGACAGGTCAAACCAAAACAGATTCAAACCAAACATTTTTCAAACACCTCAAAGTGGAAGACTATGGCAAAGCCACATTTTCAAGAATACTTGATTGCAACAATATCTATTGGTATCAAGAACCCGCAAAATATGACAACAGCAGTCATGAGGATCCTGACATCTCAAAAGCCGCCCTTTATCTGAATGACGATTTCCAAAAGGGTTGGACCATGCGTTCTGGAATAGAATTTGAACATACTAGAACGGGCTTTACCTATAAAAAGGATCATGAAGAATGGGAACAGGAAGTGAAAAAAAACAAAGACGAAGAAGTAGATTTGGAACAGATCTGGTTAGAGAAATCATTTTCTCCAGCGTTAAATCTTCTTGTGGGACAGCTCGTTGTGCCCTTCGGTCTGACCAACGCACAGCATGAACCTTTAAATTTTTTTACGGTTTACAAATCTGAAGGAGATTGTCAGCTATTTCCCTGCACTTGGCATCAAATAGGTTTGAGTCTTTGTGGACGTTACCGAAATTGGGGTTATGAGGTTCAAATTCTTACAGGACTCGACGAGATAGAACCTACACATGATGAATGGCTTGACGAAGGAGTGAACACCCCCGATCAATTCTCCGTAGCAAACCAATACGGCATCGCACTGAAATTGGACAACTACTCACTTCGGGGTTTGCGCATAGGTTTCAGCGGTTATTATGGTCATGCCATTGATAACGCCGACGAAAACAGTACAGAAGGCACCTTGAGGAAAAAAGGAGAATTCCTATTAGGTGCTCTTGACTTCACCTATAACTCCCATAACTGGATGGTAAGGGGCAACGCAAATTATGGTCATCTGGGCGATACGGGCTTTATCGATCACCTTGCCGAACGACAGACCAAGACCGGGCTCTTTTCCACCACTCCAGTATCACCCACCATCATCGGCGGAGGCATCGAGGGCGGTTGGAACCTGTTTTCGCAATTTCAAAAACTGCGAGATGAACAACAATTTTACCTCTTCGGACGCTATGACTATTACAATTCATCTATTCCGCAGAATAGATCCACTTACTACGACTATGATGCAAAGAACCTGATAGCTTTGGGCTTCAACTACTTCCCAATTCCACAAATCGTTATCAAAGCCATCTATTCCCATCGTATTCTGAAACAGACAGATTCCAACAAACCTTCCGTTTCACTGGGCATCGCCTATCAGGGGGTCTTCCATTAGGATCTTCATGAATTCAAACAATGAACCATCGATCGTTTCTTCATTCATGAAACAATTCATTCAAATCCTAATCAGGCAACTTTCATCCATCAATGCCATTTGACACATTCAACTCTGATCGGAAAAAAACGAGGAACTGCCCTTGCGAACCGTTTACAAAAAAACAGCGGCTTTGTTCCTTATTCTTTAGAGAAAATCTATAACTTTGAACGCGAGATAACAAAAAAAGACACCGATGAAGCAAAGCTATCAAAAGTTTTTTCAACTCAAAAAAGTAATTTGGGTACTTTATTTTCTGGTGATTATCACGATGGGCACGGCCACCCTGATAGAACATCAGCGCGGCACAGAATACGTAACCAATGAGATTTACGGAGCCTGGTGGTTTGCTTTGTTATGGGGCCTGCTAGCCATCGGCGGCATCGCCCTGATACTGAAAATGCATCTCCGGAAACTTTCCACCCTGCTGCTGCATGCCTCTCTGGTGCTCATTTTGGTGGGCGCACTCGTCACCCACCTCTTTGCGGAAAAAGGTATGATCCACCTGCGCATGAACGTTTCCACAAACGAATACCTCACGCAGAACGCCGAGAACAAAGAAATGCAGACCAACACCCTGCCCTTTACCCTCCGACTCACTAAATTCGAGATAGCTTACGGCAGTGGTACCGACGCCGTGGAAAACTATTTTTCAAAGTTCATAATCAACGACGACAAGCACAGCGAACAGGCACAAGTATCCATGAACCACATCTTCTCCTACCACGGTAGACGCTTTTATCAAAATTCTTACGACAACGACAACCAGGGAACCTACCTCTCCATCAACTACGACCCGTATGGCATCGCCCTCTCTTACACCGGTTATGGGTTCCTCTTTCTTTCACTCCTCCTGACGCTTCTAGATCCGAAAGGCACCTTTCGAAAAATTCTGCGCAATCCCGTGTTCCGCAAAATGTCCCTGATTCTACTTTTCGTTGCGCTGCAATGCCCCGCCTCGGCAAGTTTGCCAACCGCCTCCCCTTCGCGAGAAACAGCAAGAGATTTCGGTCAACTGTTGATGCTTTACAACGGCCGCATTTGTCCGCTCCAAACGTTTGCGCTGGACTTCACTCAAAAAGTTTACGGCAGTCACTCCTATCAGGGCCTTTCCGCGGAACAGATCCTGTTGGGATGGATTTTCAACCCCGGCACTTGGGACGATTTGCCCCTCATTCAGATCAAGGACGGCAAACTGAGAGAAACGCTCCACCTACCCCGTTACACCTCTCTCCGATCGTTTTTTCATCGGGGAGGATATCTGCTTGAACCCCTCACAGAAGCATTCTATCAAGGACAACGCGACAAGCTCCATCAGGCTGCCGTTGACCTCGATGCCCGGATACAGCTCATTCTCAACCTGCGCCGGGGCGACGCACTAAAAATGTTTCCCTGTCGGCAAACGCCGGGAGAACGCATCGTGTGGTACGCCCCAACAGCTACACTGCCCCGGGAAACGCCCCGCGCCGAACAACGCTTTATTCACAACGTTTTTTCACGCCTCAACCAGGAAGTACAGCAGCAGAATGAGATCCGGCAAAAGCACCTTCTGACAAAGATTAAAACCTATCAACAGCAGTTTGGAGGAAAAACGCTACCTTCTCCCGCACAAGTCAAAGCAGAAATCATTTACAACCACCTACCTTTTGCAAAGATCCTTTTCATGCTAAACCTGACCATGGGATTTATTTCGCTGGGCTGCGTCGTTTACCGATTCACGCGTAAAAGCGGAGCCGTGCAATCTGTAAGGAAAAAACCTTCAAAGCTCAGAAACAAATGGAAACTTTCCTTTCCACTTTCCATGCTGGTGTTATCCTTTCTGACCCTGACCTATTGCGAGCTTTTGCGCTGGATGATCAGTGAAAGCGTGCCCATGGCGAACGGTTACGAAACCATGCTCCTGCTGGCATGGTTCGTCATGCTCCTCACCCTGCTGACCTATCGGCGATTCCGCATCATGCTCACATTTGGATTTTTGCTGTCGGGATTTTTCCTCCTCGTTTCACACATCTCAGAAATGGATCCGCAGATCACCCCCATCATGCCCGTACTCCACTCCCCTCTGCTCAGCATCCATGTATCCATCATCATGATGAGTTTCGCCCTGCTCAGCATCACGTTCATTTGCGGCATCACGGCCCTGATGATTCATGCTTTGAATCAAAACACCGAGTTGCCGGCTTCCTTGCAAATACTCTCCCAACTCTTTCTCTACCCCGCTCTCGCGGCTCTTGGCATCGGCATTTTCATCGGCGCCATCTGGGCCAACATTTCTTGGGGACAATATTGGAGTTGGGATCCCAAAGAAGTTTGGGCGCTCATCACCCTGATGTGTTACGCCGTGGCTGTACATACCAGAATTTTCCCGGCCCTGCGCAAACCGTTCGTTTATCACCTCTACGTTTCCCTGGCGTTTCTGACTATTCTCATGACCTATTTCGGTGTGAATTTCTTTTTGGGAGGGATGCACAGCTACGCCGGATAAACGCCCCGCAAAGAAAGCACACATCCGAGCCTGGCGAAAGCTTCGGAGTCGGACTTTCGCTCCCGAACCTTTGTTCCCGTGAAGGAAGTTAAAAAGGATTCATCCAATGACCCTACGGGAATGGATCCATCGCACCTTAAGCAACAACCACAACGGGATCAAACCAAAAAACAGAAATCCACATCTGGGAAAAATAACAATTGAGGACTGCCTTTTCTAGCAGTCCTCAATAAAAATCAATTTTTTCTATATTTATTTGAACGACAATTGATGTTCACCGGAAGGCAAATCGGTACGTTTACCATCCACGATGACCGTGGCCGAAGTATTGGCAGGCACCGTCACCTTCAACGTAACTTCCGCACCCTTACGCTGCCACTCGGAACGAATGAGACCTTTCACCGATTGATAATCGGCTTTGACCCAATTCAAATCTTTTACAAAATGAGGCGTAATAAAGAAATGAGAAAAACCCGGATGATTTTCATCATAATTGATACCGGCCAAATCATTGTACATCCAAGCATTCACATCACCCAAAAATACGTGATTCAAAGAGGCATCGCGAAAATCAGGTGAAAGTACCCACGTTTCAGGAGGCGTTGTCAAACCTTTTTTCACCCAATCACCCCAGGCAGGAGCATCGGTTTGCGTTGCCATCTTGTAGGCCACATCAGCATGACCATATTTGGCCAACATGCGCAAAACGGTTTTGCTACCCAACATGCCGAAGTCCAAATGATTGTTGGACTGCTCCACCAGACTGCAAAGTTTGTCGGCCACCTGCTGTTCAGCCTCCTCCGGCACAAGGCCCAAATAGAGAGCCACACCCAAAGCAGCTTGAGAACCATTGGCATAAGTACTCTTCTCGGAATCAAAATAATGGCGGTTTATGAACGTTTTCAGTTCGGCAGCTTTTGCCGCATAAGCAGCACCGTCTTCACCCAACATTTCGGCAAAACGAGCCATGTATTCATTCTCCATGTAATAGAAGCAGGTAGTCGTGAACTCTGTTGGTGTTGTGGTTTTGAAAGGCACCCAATCACCAATGCCGTAGACCACAGTTTTATTCTCGTTTTCGCGTGTCTTCAAATAGTCCAGATATTTTTTACAGATCGGGAAAATCTTACGCACCCCGTTAACGTCGCCATAATAACGATAAAGATTCATGGGAATAATAAACAGGGCGGCATCCCAAACCGGACCGATCCAGTCGTCGTAGCCCCATCCGGAGCTGGGAATGATGCCGGAAACACGACCATCGGCAGTCTGATTGTCCACCATGTCATCGATCCATTTCTCATAGAACGTAATGCCATCGAAATTCAGCAAACCGAGGTCCTGCGAGATGTGGGCATCGGCCGTCCATCCGTTCTTTTCACGCTGCGGACAGTCTGTAGGAATGCTCATCAGGTTACAAAGATAAGAACGCCGAGTAATGGTCCACAACTTGTTCAACATCTCATTGGAACAGGAGAAATGGCCGACAGGTTGCACCGCGGTATGAAAGAAATAAGATTTCAGGTTCTCTTTGGAAAGTTTCATGGGGCGGTCACAATGTACCTCAGCATAACGATAACCATGGTAGCAAAAATTCGGCGAAAGCGTCTCTTGACGACCACTCAACTCATAAAGATCCGTCTGAAAAGGATAGCCGGGGAACTCCCGTTTATAATAGACATCAATATTTCCGGTTTGCAAATGGCCGTCGGGTTTGACCAACTCGCCATGACGAATGCGTAGCTTCGCACCCTTTTCACCTTTCACGCTCAGACAAGTAAATCCGGTATGGTTGATACCGAAATCATAAACAAAAACCGTATCGCCAAAGGACTTTACCGAAACTGGAGCAAGTTCTTGTTCCACCTTGATTTCCGGCATGTTTTGAGCCGTCAAGACAGGAGACGGAGCCGGTACTTTTACGGCTTCCGACCAACCGGAATCATCGAAACCGGGTTTGTCCCAACCGGGAATTTCGCGCGTAGCGTCGTAGGCATCGCCACTATAAATATTATTGTGCAAGAACGCACCGGTAGCTGTTTTCCAACTCTCATCAGAATTAATCACCTGCGTAGAACCATCACTATAGTTTACGTGAAGTTCACAAATCATACGGGCACGACCACGCCACCTGGCATTTTCGAACGTCCACACCGTGACAGGTTGAATTTCATTGTAGAATCCGTTCCCCAAAACAGCAGAAATCACATTCTCACCGTTTTTTACCTTCCGCGTCACATCGTAGGTCAGGTACAGGTTACGCTTGTCGTAATGGGTATATCCCGGGGACAAATAGGAACGGTTCACCCAGGCTCCATTGATGGCTACATTGAAATAACCGGCAGCACTCACGTAGAGATAAGCCCCCGTAATCTTTTTCCCCGATGCAACAAACGACTTGCGCAACATGGGCGAAGGAGCGGCATCCTTATCCATCGTGTCTGAAATCCACTGAGCGGACCAATCGTCCTGACTTAATTTTGACGTCCTAAAAGTTGAAACGGCAGAAGTCAGTTTTTGGGAATTCGCATCCAACACCGTAACTTGCCAATAATAAAGGGTATGCGGCTTTAAACTTTCAGCTCCGGCATATACCACCAGACTTTTATCGGTATTCACGATTTGAGCCGTCTGTTGATTCAACAGTTTCTTGTTAGTAGATACAGACAAAAGAACACGCTGCTGCCTAAAACCCGATTTGCTTCCGCCATAAGTCCATGTAAACCGCGGAGAAGACGTAGCAACCCCCACAGGTTCATGGCTGTATTCACAGCGCAAATTGACTATTTTCACTCCGGCCACACTCCAGGCAGGACACAGAAACAGGAAAAGCATCATAAACAGAAAAGTCCTGACACTTAGAAATTGACGAATTGAATATTTCATTTTTTGGTTTTGATTTTCGTAAGGATAAAAGGTATACCGATTCCGAACAAGACGGATTGCCGCAGATGAATCTTTCGAAACCGACGACAAAACACATACAAAATTAGGCATTTTTTTGTTGGAAAAAACATTCAACCCCTGAAATATTAGTTTTCAGCGTTCGGTAACATGCGGAAGACCTACATTTTTAATCTTGCCGCTGGGATTTTCAACGAAATGAATTAACTTTGCACAAAACAAAAAGGATGAAACTGGCAATTATTGGAACCGGTAAAATCGTTCACGAAGCGTTTAAAGCCCTGCAAAGTGTAAAAAACATTGAGGTAAAGGCCCTTTATGTTCGGGCCCACAGCATCGAGAAGGCACGTGAATTAGCCAGGTCCTATCAGGTAGACAGCATCTACACAGATTATGACAAATTGCTCCAGACGGCAGCTATCGATACGGTTTATATCGGTCTGGTAAACAGCGCGCACTATGATTACAGCCGACGAGCCCTGGAGGCCGGCAAGCACGTGATCATCGAGAAGCCCTTTTGTTCAACTGCAGCACAAACCCAAGAACTGGCAGACTTGGCCCGTTCAAAAAAACTCTATATCTTTGAAGCTGTCACCTTTCTTCATGCCCCTTTTTTCAAAGAAATCAAACGCGTGCTGCCGGAATTGGGCCCTATTAAAATTGTGCAATGCAACTATTCAAAATATTCTACCCGCTACGACCGCTATCTGCTTCACGATGTGGCGCCGGCATTCGACCCGCTCTGCTCCGGAGGTGCACTCTATGACCTGAATATTTACAACCTGCATTTCGTCATCGGACTTTTCGGAGAGTCCCAAACCATTCACTATGCAGCGAACAAGGGTTTCAACGGGATTGACACCTCCGGAATCGTTTCGCTGTGTTATCCGGATTTTGTGGCAGAATGTACGGCCGCGAAAGATTCCTACAGCCCCTGCTTCATGATGATACAAGGCGAACGCGGATGGTTGCGTGTCGTTGGTTCTCCCGACAAACTTCAAGAACTCGAAATATCCACTTCCAACGAAACGCGGGAAATCAGTCTGTCGCAAAAGGAACACCGCATGGTTGATGAATTTGTTGATTTTGAAAAAATTTATGCGGAAAATAATTATCAAGAAATGGACGACTACCTAAACCATTCTCTCAAGGTGATCCAAACGGCAGAAACAGCCCGTCAGGATGCGAAGATCGATTTTGGAGAAAACAGTTGAGGCAGAATTTTCTCTTTGAAAAAGCCCTTTTCCAGATCCTAACTTTTTCTTTCACTTATTCTTAAAACCTACATGTTTTCAAGGAGATATGTAATGATCAAACGGCATCAGAAATCTGACAGAAAACACAAGAAATTCATGATTATCCTGATGCAATATTTGTTTTTAACGTCAATAATGTCTAACTTTGCCGGAACTATTTAAAGAAACATGAAAAGAACACTTTACGCTTTTATATATTTTTGCAGTCTGTTTTCAATTCTTCCTGCTACCGCCAAAGACCAAACACTGTCGTTAAAAGGGATCTGGCATTTCGCCTTAGACAGCAATAATCGGGGGATGAGTGAAGAATGGTTTAAAAAAGTATTGTACACCCCTATAACCCTCCCGGGTTCGTGCGAGCAGAGGGGTTTCGGAATTAAAACCACAGAACCTGCCATCGGCCGACTAACCCGCATCATCCACTATGAAGGCAAAGCCTGGTATCAACGTGAATTCACCATTCCGAAACATTGGACCGGCAAACGCGTAGAACTGATGTTGGAACGCTGCCACTGGGAATCAAACGTCTGGATAGATGGTTCCTTCTGTGGAATGCAAAACAGTTTATCCGTTCCACACATTTATAATTTAGGATCACTCCAACCCGGCAAACACACCCTAACCATTTGTATCGACAACACTTATAAAATACCTATCGGAACATGGGTTCACGCACTAACGGAAGACACGCAGGGAAATTGGAATGGCATCATTGGGAAAATTGAAATCAAAGCAACCGATCCGGTTTGGATCAAAGATGCACAAGTTTTTCAAGACCACTTAACCATTCAGGTTGGTAACCATACGGGGAGTGCCATACAGGCCACCTTACAACAGAAGTCCATGAAACTTCCGAATGGAGACACAACCATCACCCTACCTTTCCATCCAGCAAAACTCTGGGACGAATTTTCACCTCGCATGAATCGGTTGCAACTCTCTCTACATGCGGGAAAATTCAACGATGAAAAAAACATCCTTTACGCATGCAGACAACTGGCCACGAACAATAAACAATTCACGGTTAACGGGCGTGCAACACTTATGCGCGGCACGGTGGACGAATGTGTATATCCCCTAGCAGGATATCCTCCGATGAAAGCCAAGGACTGGCTAAGAGTTCTCAAAATATGCAAATCCTATGGTTTAAATTATTTGCGTTTCCATTCTTGGTGCCCACCAGAAGCCGCCTTTGAAGCTGCAGACAAATTGGGATTTTTCTTTCAGGTAGAACTTCCACTCTGGACGATGGATGCCCCACACTATGGCGATGCTCCTGAACGGGATCAATTCATTTCAGATGAATTGGAGAAAATTTTAAATACCTACGGCAACCATCCGTCCTTTGCCTTCATGGCCATGGGCAACGAATCCGGCGGTGCACTGGATGAACTTGTGGCAAAAGGGCGTGCACAAGACACGCGCCATCTTTATCGCTGTGAAAATGGCGACACTCAGGAAAAAGGAGACTACTATGAAACCGGACAACGCGGTATTGCCGGGCCACGAACAAATTGGAACCGCTGGTCATCAAGCGGGTGGATAGCCGGCGGTGAAAAAAACGATAAGCCCTCAACCACAGGTGCACCCGTACCGACACTTTCGCACGAAATTGGTCAATGGGCTATGTATCCTGACTTTGACGAAATCCATAAATACACGGGCACACTGCGCGCTTATAATTACGAGAACTACCGTCGTTCCCTTGAATCAAATCAGATGTTGGAACAAAACAAAACGTTTGCAAAAGCAAGCGGCCTATTTAGCGTCCAATTATATAAGGAAGAAATCGAAGCGTCCTTAAGAACTTATCCTCATGGCGGTTTTCAACTTTTGGAAGCCCGCGACTACCCGGGACAAGGTACGGCCATCGTAGGGTGGCTGAATGCTTTTTGGGGTTCAAAAGGACTCATTAAACCTCAAGAATTTCGTCATTTTTGCGCTCCCACGGTAGCCTTACTACAAATGACGAAACGCATCTACACAACGAACGAAAATTTTAATGCCCTGGCTGAACTAGCAAATTATGGATCCGAAGCACCGGAAGTAACTCCCAAATGGACCATTCGGAATGAAAAAGGACGAGTCATAGCTTCCGGAGAACTTCAAAACATAAAGGCAGAAACCGGTAAAATCACGTCTCTTGGCGAAATTAGTACGCCATTATCATCACTGAACGCGGCAACGTGCCTAACCGTAAAATTAGAAGCAGGAAAAGCATCAAACTGTTGGAATATTTGGGTTTATCCCTCACAGACGGACAAACAAACGGAAAATATCCATATAGCCTACGAATATAACGACGAAACGCGCGCAGCTCTCAAACGTGGGGAAAAAGTATTGCTTTTCTCCAACCCCACAAAAGGACTATACCCGATCAAGCACAGTATGTTTCAGCCTGACTCCATCCGACTATTTAAGGTTAAAAAAGGTCAGAATGCACTTGCAGGTTCTTTCTTACCGGCCTTTTGGAATCTGCGACTCTTTAACCAAATAGGTACACTCAGTATTTTATGCGACCCTCACCACCCCGCTCTCAAGGAATTCCCGACGGACAATCACAGCGATTGGCAATGGGCTGATTTGCTTGGAAATTACACTGCGGCAGAGTCGTTCCGCACGGCGGGAGCTCCTGCAGAATATTGTGATCAAATGGAAAAAGCTTGGGGAGACGTGAAAAACCGTGCCAAGGCCATCGTCCTTAACGATACACCTAAAGACTTTCACCCCATCGTACAAGTTATCGACAATTATGAGCGAAACTATAAATTGGGATTGATTTTTGAAACACGTGTAGGGAAAGGTAAATTGCTCGTGTGCGCCATGGATTTGAATACTGACTCGACAAAACGCCCGGCAGCGCAACAACTCAAGAAATCTCTACTTAACTACATGGAAGGGAAACAGTTTAATCCTGCTTTCGAACTGTCTGAAGATCTATTGGAAAAAGTGCTCACCTACTAAATGAAGTGCACAAAAATCCTTACAAGTCAGAAACCATTTGACGCAGTTTCGTTTCCGCCATTTTTAGATTGTATTGAAAATTAATGAGTCTCAAGGAAGACTGCGCATAATTTTCCTGTGCCTGATGAACTTCTAAAGAGGTAGTTTGCCCCAACCCAAGACGCTGCAGGCTGATTTCTAAATTCTCTTTAGAAAGCAAATTGTTTTTACGTTCTATGTTCAGTAATTCCTGTTGACTTTCAAAATCACTGTAAGCATTCTGCATTTCTTTATTGATTTCCAGACGCGTTTGGTCCAGATTACTCTGTGCAATCTCCAATTCGGTCCGAGCAACAGAAACCTTTCTTTTAGTTTCACCCGCACTGTAAATAGGTATGGATAAGGTGGCTCCAACCAAAATACCATTGGAATGTTCATTTTGCAAACTCCCTTGCGAGTGTGTACCCATTGAAAAAGAATATCCACCGTTAAAATGAAGATTCGGAGCACTATTCTTTTGTGCTTCTTTCATGGAAAGTTCGGCCACGTCAATTTGTTTCTTCAAAGTCAGCAAATCTGTATTAGAAATTTCCAATTTCTGCATAACGACATTTTTCTCGGGAACAGATGCAAACGGAATCGTATCCGTTACCTCCACTGCCGTATCGGGATCGCGTCCCAAAAGCGTATTCAGTTCCTTTCGGGCCACATCAATGGCATGTTGCTGATTAATGGCTGTCTCCATCGCGACATTCAGATCTATCTGAGTTTGCAACAATTCCGTTTTAGCCATGGTACCGGCATTAAAACCAGTTTGTGCAATGGCTTCCCGTTGACGATTATAATTGATCACTTCACCAATGGACTTCAATTGTTCCTTTTGACACACAATATCAAAATAGGCAGCAATCACCTGATACGTCACGTCCAACACACGAGAACGAAACTGCAGTTCACCCAAAGACTGGATTTCAGAAAGTTTATTTTTGGTGATAAACATTCGCCCACCGTCAAAAAGAGTCCATGACAACATGGCATTAGCACCTAAATCCGTATTAAATTGTGACGGATACTTGTTGATTACCCCCGAAGACTGTTTCTGATATACCTGATCATAACTGGCATCTCCAGTTGTTTGCAAACCCACAGTAGGCAACATTCCGGCATTGCCTTTCGTATTATTGAACTTATTTATCTCGGCCTGACTCCGAGAAACGATAATATCAAAATTTTTTTTCAATGCAATATCCACAGCTTCCTGCATACTTAAATGCTGAGCCGATATACTTACACAACCAAGAACAGCGAATAAGAAAACTATTTTCTTCATTGTTTTTTATTTTTGCTCGATAAAACCATATATGTAACAGGAATAACAAACAAAGTCAAAATCAGGGAAAAGAGCAAACCACCAACAACCACAGTACCAAGAGGTGCCCGACTCTGTGCTCCTGAACCAAACGACAATGCAATGGGCAAACACCCAAAAAAGGTAGCCAGAGAGGTCATTACAATGGGACGAAAACGAGCAGCCGCAGCCTCAAAAGCTGCAACCCGACGATTCATTCCTAGTTTACGTTTTTGATTGGCAAATTCCACTATAAGAATTCCGTTTTTAGTCACGATGCCTATCAGCATAATCATTCCTATCTCAGAGAAAATATTCAACGTTTGACCACAAATCCAAAGAGACAACATACTCCCCGCTATCGCCATGGGAACCGTCAACATAATAATCAGAGGATCACGAAAACTTTCAAACTGAGCCGAAAGGATTAAATAGATCAACAACAATGCCAAAATCAACGCAAACGAAATATTGGAATTACTTTCGGCAAAATCTCGCGAAGAACCTGAAAGATCGGTATTGAACGATTCATCGAGAAGCTTGCTCGCAATACGTTTCATCTCGTTGATGCCATCGCCCAAAGTCTTACCCTTAGCCAAATTGGCCGATACCGTAGCTGATTTATACCGGTTGTAGTGATAAAGAATAGGAGGATTACTACTTTCCTGCGAATGCAGCAAATTGTCCAACTGAATCATTTCTCCTGTTTTTGACCTCACATAAAGAGAAGCAATATCGGCCGGTTTATTTCTATCCTCTTTGGGTATTTGTCCTACTACATAATATTGTTTGTTGTTTTTCAGAAAATAGGCATATCTTGTTCCACTATAAGCCAAACTAAGTGTTTTTGAAATATCATAAACACTAACTCCCAAACTGTTTGATTTCAACCTGTCGATTGTCAGATTAATTTCAGGTTTATTGAACTTCAAGTCTACATCAACGGTACTAAAAACCGGACTGTTTTGAACCTCATCCAGAAACTTGGGTAATATTGTACGCAACTTCTCAAAATCCAAATTCTGGATAACAAACTGCACAGGAAGTCCTCTGGAAGAAAAGGTAGAAATGGTAGGTTCCTGACTGGCAATAATTTTTCCATCGGGTATCGTAGCATAAATCTTTGAAAGCTTTTCATATATTCTGTCCTGAGACATTTTTCTCTCGGAAGGATCTTTCAGAAATGTCGTCACAGATCCCGTATTTGCACCCGAATTGCCACCGCCACTGGCATAACGCGCAAGCACGTCTTTCACTCCTTTGATAGAATCCATCGTAATCTGAGCCACTTTATTAATAAGGTGCTGATTATAGAGATATTCAGTACCCTCGGGGGCCGTAATATTTGTACGAATGTAACTATGGTCTTCCAACGGAGCCAACTCCGATTTTAAAGCACGTGACAACGAAAAAATCAGTACTACACAAAATGCCAGCACCGCCACAACGATCCATTTATTTCCAATCACGAAACTCAATATCTTACGATAACCACGTTCCAATTTAATAAAAAATGGTTCTGTTGCAACATAAAATTTGGAATGATGAGAAGCGGAACCACCTAAAAACACATTTAGCACTGGAGTCAAAGTCAACGACACCACCGCCGAAATTAATACGGCACTTGCCACAACAACACCAAATTCCCGAAACAAACGCCCCGTAAACCCTTGTAAAAAAATAACCGGTATAAACACAATTGCCAAAGTGAGAGACGTTGAAATCACAGCAAAGAAAATTTCACGCGTACCTTCAAAAGCAGCCTTCCACTTATCCATGCCATGTTCTATGCGTTTAAAGATATTTTCAGTCACCACGATTCCATCATCCACAACAAGCCCCGTGGCCAACACAATACCCAACAACGTGAGCACATTGATGGAAAAACCAAAAATGTACATTATAAAAAATGTCCCCACAAGCGACACCGGAATATCCAACAGAGGACGCAATGCAATAATCCAATTGCGAAAGAAAAGAAAAATAATTATGACCACCAGAAAAACGGCTATACCCAAAGTTTCTAGCACATCGCGCACAGACTGTTGCACAAAAATCGACTTATCGCGCGACACAGAAAGTTCCATTCCTTTAGGCATGGTCTTTTTAATCTGGTTAAAGCGCTTATAAAACTCTTTTGCAATCTGAATATCATTAGCACCTGGCAACGGAATGAGGTTCAACATGACTCCGGGAGTTCCATTAACAATTGAACCGGATTCATCGTCTTGCGCTCCCAACGAAGCCTCGCCGATATCACTGAGGTGTACCACTTGATTATCAGTCTCTTTAACAATGAGATTATTAAAATCCTCCTCTGTTGTTAATCGTCCACGCGTTCTAAGAAGCATTTCCGTGGCGTTTCCCCTGATCTTTCCGGCGGGCATTTCCACATTTTCATTCGTCAAAGCGGAACTCACGTCTGAAGCTGTGACTCCGTAAGCAGCCATCTTTTCAGGATTAAGCCACAAACGCATGGCAGGTCTCTGCTGCCCATAAATGGATACGGAGCTCACTCCAGGAATGGTTTGTAAACGCTCTTGCAATACATTTTCCACATAATCGCTTAGTTCAATAGCACTCATACGACTACTTTTTACAGTAAGCATAATTATTGGATCTGCATCGGCATCTGCTTTTGTCACAGTAGGCTGCGCATCAATATCTTGTGGAAGTAAACGTGTAGCCTGTGAGACTTTATCGCGCACATCATTCGCTGCCTTTTCCAAATCTGCACCCAAATTAAATTCAACAGTGATTCTGGAACTCCCTATAGATGATTGCGACGAAATGGATTTTACACCTTCAATGCCATTAATGGCTTTTTCAAGCGGTTCGGTAACCTGTGACTCAATAATTTCGGAATTGGCTCCGGCATAAGAGGCCTGCACAGTGATGACAGGCGGATCTATGGCAGGATACAAACGCACTCCCAAAAAATTATAGCCAACAACGCCCATTAAAATAATGAACAAACTTAGAACCACACTGGCCACTGGCCTTTTTAATGCAATATCAGAAATAATCATCTCCTTTGATTTTTATTTCTTTACACTAGAGTATTCCAAAATTCCATCTTCTTTCAAAAACAGAATTCCAGAAGTAATCACAGTGTCACCCGGCACCAAACCCTCTGTAACTTCGACCATTGAAGACTTGCGAATGCCCGTTTTTATATTGACAAAATGTGCTTTTCCTCCACGTGCCACAATCACACTTTTATTTTCATCCTCAGGAATAATAGCTTGAGAGGGAATCATGAGAGCATTCGACTTACTACCCAGATTCAAGGACACATTAGCAAAAGCCCCCGGCACAAAAACTTGCGAATGATTGATATTTTCTACCATGGCTCTCACTTTAAGATTTCGAGTGGCGTTTTCAATATTATGTTCCGTTGCTATAACACTGGCAGAATAATTGGTAGAACTTCCAGCAATGGTGAATGTGACTTTCATTCCGTTTTTAATGATCGTGCTATATTTTTCGGGTACATAAAAATCCAATTTTATATTTTGATTGGTTCGAATAGTTGCTAACAGCGTAGAGGCACTCACAAATGCCCCAACACTAATTTGACGCAGACCGATGGTTCCATCGAAGGGTGCCCGTACTTCCGTCTTTCTTATCAAGGCTTTCTCTTGAGCAATATCAGCCTTCAAGGAGTTTATCTGTAGCACGGTTTGATCATAATCGTTTTGACTGATTCCTTTCACTTTTAGTAATTGACCTTGACGCTGACAAATTTTCTTCTGGATATCCAACTGCGATTTCAATTTAAGCAATGCAGCCTGTAAATCGGCATCATAAAGCTTTACAAGCAAAGTATTTTTTCTAACCACCTTTCCTTCTGGAAGATTTACCATCACCAAACGACCAGCGACTTCATTTCGGAGTTCTACTTCATTGAAAGCCAATAAAGAACCTGTTACAGTAATATCTGAAGACAAATAGGTCGGAGATACGATGAAGCCATCCACTTTCTTTATAACATTTTCTTTGTCGTCCTGCTTTTTATGGTCAGATTTTGTAAATGCTACTTTCAAAAAAAACACCGTAAGTAAAAACAGAAGTACTGCTATGATGATATTTATTTTCTTCATCTTCAATTATTGTTTCCTAAGAACCTATTTTATGAGTTTTTCGATGTAAAATTAACTCTTTGTCAATGGTTCTATTGATTTCATAGACCAAAAATAACTAACAGCCCAAAATTTTAAGGCTTAATTTTGACTTTTTGAAATATCTTTAGACATCTGACACCTACTAAATAACAAAAAGCCATTAACCTCCCCAAAAACAATCTAGTTAACACTCTTAAGAAAGAAGAAAAAATATTGTTTAGATGTAGCTAATTTAGCAATCTATCCAAAATAGGATTTAGCATTTATACAGTGAAATAAAACCAGAAAAAGAAATTTCGTAGGAAAAAGAATAAATGACGCACCACAACATTTATCAGAACACCCTCATTGCTCTTTTTTGGTGTAGCCAACCAATATGCCCTCCTAAAACTAGAGAACAAATACAGATCACTTAAAAAGAGCCGATGCAAAGAACATCGGCTCAAAAAATTTTCATCACGAAATTATTTAGAATTCTCTATTTTTCATTACAATAAAGCATTTACTTCATCAATCATTGACTGAGCCAAAGCGTCGGCTTCCTCCCGAGTAGGAGCTTCGGTATAAACGCGGATGATGGGTTCTGTATTGCTTTTACGCATGTGCACCCATTTATTGGGAAAATCAATTTTCACACCATCGATATCCGTAATAGATTCTCCTTGATGAGCAGCTTTAACTTTTTCCAGAATCATATCCACATTTGTTTCGGGAAGTAGATCAATACGGTTCTTGGAAATAATATAATTAGGCAAAGAAGCCCGAAGTTCGCTCGTTTTGCATCCTTTTTTAGCCAAATAAGTCAGAATCAACGCAATTCCCACAAGAGCATCTCTCCCATAATGCGCTTCAGGATATATGACTCCACCATTACCTTCACCTCCAATAACAGCATTCACTTCTTTCATTTTAGCAACTACATTCACCTCGCCTACAGCCGCAGGATAATAAAGACCTCCATGCTTTTCAGTTACGTCTCGCAAAGCACGCGTAGAACTCAAATTTGACACCGTATTGCCACTTGTATGCTGGAGAATGTAATCAGCAACAGTAACTAAAGTATATTCCTCCCCATACATTTCACCATTTTCACAAAATAAAGCTAAGCGGTCTACATCAGGATCAACCACAAAACCGATGTCAAAACTTCCTTTTTTCATTAAAGCCTTCAAATCTCCCAAATTCTTTTCAAGAGGTTCCGGGTTATGTTTAAAGTCACCCGTAGGTTCCAAATACAACCCGGAGACATGATTCACACCTATTTGTTTGAAAAGTTTAGGTAGAATCATTCCACCAACAGAATTAACAGTGTCAACAGCAACATGAAAATCAGCCTTACGTATAGCTTCTACGTCAACTAATTTTAAAGCTTTAACTAAGTCGATATGTTTTTGACCATATGTAAAATCTTCCGTATACTTTCCAAGATGATCCACATCTGCATAGTTGAAAGCCTCTTCATTTTCTGCAAGTTCAATCACCTGGTTGGCCTCTTCATTGTTTAGGAACTCACCTTGCTCATTGAGTAATTTTAGAGCATTCCACTGTCTCGGGTTATGACTGGCAGTCAGTATCAAGCCGCCTGCAGCTCCAGACATTGTCACAGCAAGTTCCGTGGTCGGAGTAGAAGCCAGACCAATATTCAGTACGTTATAGCCCAAACCCATCAACGTACCGCAAACAACTTTTGAAACCATTTCACCAGAGATGCGGGCATCGCGGCCCACTACAATGATGTTCTTGTCACTTTTGAAAGCCTCTCGACGCAACAGGCCGTAAGCTGTGACAAATCTTACAATATCCAATGGATTTAATGTGTCACCTGGTTTGCCGCCAATCGTGCCGCGAAAACCAGAAATAGTCTTAATTAATGTCATTTCAGTTCTTATTTTTTCAATGTTTCTATTTCTTTTTCAAGCCATGCAATAAAATCTTTTGACACTTTATCATTTTCGCCTGTAGGAGTTTGGGACAATTTCAACTGACGATTCAGCTTAGAACCGTCGCCAAAATAGCCACCCATTTTCAAATAAAAGCGAGAACCTTCCACACCACCTTCATAGTCCACACGAATGCCGCGACGACCTGTTTCATCATTTGTAAATAAAGCATTTCTCACAAAATGCCAATCAACACTAGCCTTATCCTTAAACCATAAATTACCATAATAGGCTTTTCGCATGAGATATCCTTGATGAGGAATAAAATTTTCTAAAAATGAATAGGTCCCAGTCAAAAGTATTTTTGTATGCGGACGATGCATGGTAGCCATTTTCACCCAATGATTTTCTTCGGGCACAAAGAAATAAGCCGTATAGTCTGTAGACGAAGTATCGGGATGAACAGCATGAACCAAGAACTTATATGTCTTTCCGGGATGCCAATCATATTTTAGAATGCTCTGTTTACCTGAACCCTCATTACCAAAATCATTAATTTCAACATCATTACCTTTGTCGGCTACTGTCACTCTGTATTCTGGTAAAACGGCACCGGGATTATCGGAATCCATCGCATTCCAAACTGAAAAAATTACGCGTTTATCATTAATACCGTTATACTGTATACCAAAATAGCCACAATCAAATCCTTGTGCACAGTAATAACTACCCACAACATCACCACCAACAGGAACAGTCACTTCATTATAAGTCCACTCTGCCTCTTCAGACTCACCCATATCATATACCAAATGTACAGAAGGACCTCGCAACCCATAATCGGTATCAAAATTATTGTTGATAAAAAAAGGTTTCGCACTCATACCCGAAAGAACCAACTTATTGATAACAACATAAGACGGCTGTCCCATATTTTCGAGCTTAAATTCAAGACAAATGTATTGGGGTGAATTAATGTGTAAAGTACCAACTTCAATAAGTGCGCTTTTTTGATTATTCACGTTCACTGTAAAATGTTGATTACCACAGGTAACCTTTAAACGCGCAGAACCTACCACATTCAATAGCAGCATAGGATCACTCGGTTTTGTAATATAAATATAGGTAGACGCCACACTTAAAGTGTCGTTTTTCAAAATAATGCCTGCACGCCCAACAAAAACGAGAGGTTTTGCAGGGTCATGATAATCTGACATGTCCTCTGCCAAGTTCATTTTAGTGATGTAGCTATTGCCATTAGTTGGTATAGACCACTCATCAGGAACAAACTGTGCTTCGATGTCAACTCCCCACATCAATAAAAATAGAGTGAGAAGGATTCTACAGATTAAATTTTGATAACACATGATGGTTTCTTTTGCACACGCATTCCTAATCAAAAAACCGCGAACAAATACTTTCATGCATAAAACATCAGTCTTAACGATTGCGGGCAACTACTTTAAAAGTTTTATTGATCGTAACGTAAGCTTTAAGAGGAGTGTATTCATAGGTAATCGTACCATCTTGAATTTCTACAGAACTTGTACTGTTACCTGCCTGACCGGAAATATTATAACTGCCATGAAAAGTTAAGGTATAGGTGCCGGCACGAGAAGGGGTTTGAAAAGTACACGTAGGATTCGTCGGATTTGACGGATAAAGCACTGCATTGGTCCATCTCATTGTACTATCGCTAGGCAGATCTGCAGAATACCAATTATACTCCGTACGATCTATCAATTTCGCCTTTTCCCGCTGAACAGCTGTAGCTACAACAGTTTGCTCAGTATAAAGTGTATCACGGTTAAATTCGATACCCGAAAAATTAGGTACCTTCGACTTGTATTCGTCATCATTAGAACAAGCCATAAATAGGCTTATGACTAAAATGCCAACAAAAAACAAACTAATTTTCTTATTCATGATTTCAATATTTTATATATCTAATTTTCCTATTCCTTGACGCACAATTACAGGTTCAATTCCAGTACAATCAACGATTGTAGATTCAGCATTATGTCCAATGCCACCATCGATGACCATATCGACCTGTTCTCCAAACATTTCTTCAATAAGTTCTGGATTTGTAAAATATTCATCTACCTCATCATTTGGAACGGGCAGCGAAGCCGTAAGCACAGGTGCTTCCAAATGACGTACAATCTCCATAATAATAGGATTATTAGGCATTCTGATACCTACTTCTTTTCGCCCGGAAAATATTTTTGGCAATTTGTTTGTACCTTCTAGAATAAAAGTAAACGGACCTGGCACATTCCGTCTGATGAGTTTGAAAGTGACATTATTCAATCGAGTAAATTCACTGATCGAACTGAGATCGTAACAAATCATTGAAAGACGATTTTTATCTGGATTAATGCCTTTAAGTTTACAAACGTACTCCACAGCGTGAGGTTTCAGGGCATTACACCCAATGGCATATCGACAGTCTGTTGGAAAAATAAATGTACCGCCATCATTTAAAAGATCCGTCACGCGTTCCAAATCATCAAAAGTATTATGATCTTCGTAAAGTTTTAACAGCATAGCGGTATATTTTTCAATTCGTTATAAAGTTTATATACGGGTAGCCCCATAACATTATAAAAGCTGCCGTTAATCCCTTTAACACCAATCATTCCTATCCATTCCTGAATACCATAAGCGCCAGCCTTGTCAAAAGGCTGAAAGGTAGTCACATAATAATCTTTTTCGACATCAGAGAGCTCACCAAAAAGAACTTCTGTTTCAGCATAAAACGTTTTTTCTATTTTGGAAGTACGTAAAGTAACTCCAGTCACCACATAATGAAGATGACCAGAGAGTTCGTCCAACATGGCACGAGCTTCGCTGTTTGAGCCAGGTTTCCCTAAAACCTTTCCCTCAGACCACACAATAGTATCTGCCGCAATTATCAAATTATTCATTTTCATTGCAGAAACCGGGTGAAACGCTTTACGATGAGACAAATACATTGCAATTTCGTAGCGGTCCAGACCTTCCGGATAGGACTCGTCTACCGTAGAATATTCCACAGTAAACTCTAATCCCAAACGCGAAAGCAATTCCCGACGCCGTGGAGAATGGCTAACCAATATTATCTCATACCCTTTTATATTCTCTAACATTTCTCGTGATTATCTATCTGGCATTACCACCCAAACGCGGTTTTATCCAGAATCCATTTTTCCTGAGCTCTCATCAGTTGCTCCATCACATCACGAACACAACCGCGACCTCCTTTTTTACTTGAAATATAGCAGGATACATCTTTAATCTCCCATGCAGCATCTTTCGGGCAACAGGCACATCCACATGTCTTCATCACCTCATAATCTGGAATATCATCTCCCATAAAAATAACTTCTTCACTCTTTAAATGATATTTTTCAAGCAATTGCATATAAACTTTCATTTTAACACTACTACCCAGGTGGATTTCAGTTATACCCAAATTATTGTAGCGCATACGAATAGCCTCAGTATTAGCGCCTGTTACGATAGCAATTATATAGCCTAATTTTACGGCCAACTGAAGAACATATCCATCTTTGATGTTTACTGTTCGTTCAGGGATACCCTCTGGATTCATGTTGATCGTACTTTGACTTAGTACACCATCGACATCCAGCATGATCGCTTTTATCTTTGTTAAATCATAATTTATCATCTATTCTATCTCTTTTCTTCCGCGTATTTTGAATATTTTCACTCATCAAGGTGTATATTTCTTTATAATCAGGTTGGTCAGCTAATAGAGCTTTTTGGGCCGATAAAACCAAGTTGTCTCCTCTTGCAGCTGGTCCTGTTTGAGCATCCTCTGCTGACATTCCATGAATTTTTAACACCGTTTCATCAATCAGAGGCAAAAGTACTTTAAAGGGAATTCCACATCGATTCAAAACGTCTGCAGCCATAACATAGCAATGGTTTGAAAAATTACATGCTATAACCGCAGCAAGATGCAGATAACGGCGATCTGACGAACTGAGTTCATAAACAGGACTCCCAAGACTTTCGGCCAATGATTTTAATACTTTCAACGAAAAAACATCGCAAGCCTCCACAAAGCAGGACACTGTATGAAAATCTACTCTACGCTCCTTTGAAAAAGTCTGCATAGGATAAAAAACGCCAAAATGCTTCAAACCACTGTTCTTAAATACATCCATAGATAAACTGCCGGCTGTATGCACAACAAGAGCTGTCGGAACTATTTTACCTAAAAGATGTACAATTGTTGGTACAGCATTGTCAGACACTGCAACAATATAGATATCTGCATCACGGCGTAAATCTTCAATAACAGTAGTCCATGAACATCCCACAGCTTCAGCTAGCCGACGAGAAGAAACCTCTGTACGACTCATAATGCCCACCACTTCATGATGAGCTCGCTGAAGAGCAAACGCCATATTAGTTGCCAAACGTCCGGCACCGATGAATACTATTTTCATTTTTATCCTACATTTCTTACTTTTATTATTCCCGCCTATTTAGATTCTTTTCTGCAAACTTAAGCAATTTCTTTGATGTATGTTTGTTTTTAAATGTTTTTATGTTTCACACGTTTCAATCAATCAAACGAACCACGTCAATCCCCCATTACATGGGCGAATAAGGAAGGAACAAAAACCTTTTTGCAAACCACAAATGCTACATAATTTCTAAAAAAATATTTATTAAATCAGTATAATCATGATACTTCCTATTTTTTAGAATAAAAAGATGAATGGTCTTTACAAAAAAATAGTAACTTTGCACAGATAACTATTGTTTAATACTTTAAAAAACTAAGTCTATCATATTCTTTAGATTCAAAAAGCTATTCAGTTGATTGATTTCAAACAGAACATCATAAGGCTTAAAAGAACATGACTCAAATGAATAAAATTTTACCCTTTGTAATTCTACTTTTCTTAATCAGTGTCACAGCCAATGCCACTACAGACCTTTTAACCGGCACTCCAATAGGTTCGGTTTCGGTAGACTATACTACCGGAGCAGCCTCGACTACAATAAACACCCCGCGTGACGCCTTCGACAATAACATTAATACCTATTACGCCTCATACGATCGTTCAAATACGTGGGTTGGTCTTGATTTAGGTAAGCCATGCGTTATCCAAAGTATTTCTTTTTGTCCGCGAGAAAGTTTGGGGGCGAGAATGCAATTAGGTATTTTTGAAGGAGCCAATAAAGAAGACTTTTCGGATGCTCTTCCAATTGCCATTATTAAAAACATTCCTGATGAACATACATACACTGCACTGAACGTTTCGTGTAGTTTAGGTTTTCGCTACGTACGTTATCGAGGTCCCAACGATGCTCGTTGTAACGTTTCTGAACTAAAATTTTATGGAGAGCAGAGCAAGGGAGATAGCACACTATTCTGCCAAATGACAAACCTTCCATTGCTTGTCATTAACACTAAAGATTACAAAGCTATCGATTCACGAGACGTTTATGTAGATGGCATGCTTAGTGTAATTTCGAATGACGGTAAAAAGCTTTTCACTGACACCCTGCAAATTCGAGGACGAGGCAATGCCAGCTGGCTTTATCCGAAGAAACCCTATAAAATTAAACTTGCTCACAAAACACATTTACTCAATATGCCGGCTAATGCCAAAGAGTGGACACTCATTAATAATTGGGGAGATAAAACTCTGATTCGAAACCTTATTGCATTTGAAACAAGTCGCCGTTTAAAAATGGATTATACGCCGGCAGCTACCTTGGTTAACGTGATTGTAAATGGCGAATATCAAGGTTGTTACCAACTTTGTGATCAACTCGAAGTACGCAAAAACAGAATTGACATCACAGAAATGGATTCAACCTGTATTCACATTCCTGAAATTACAGGCGGTTACTTAGTTGAGATTGATGCCTATGCTGACGCAGAACCCAAACACTTCTATTCTAATCATGGAACGCCCGTCACTGTTCAATATCCAAAAGATGATGAAATTACAAACGACCAGTTTAACTATATTCGAAACAGCTTCAATGGATTAGAAACTAAAATTTACAGTTCCTATTATACAGACGATTCTTTTGGCTACGTCAGCGCCCTCGACGTTTCTTCTTTCTTAAAACACTTTCTTGTTGGCGAATTTAGTGGTAACACTGATACTTATTGGAGCACCTACCTCAGCAAAGATCGCGGCTCTTTAGCAAAATTTAAAGCTGCAACTGTATGGGACTTTGACCTTGCCTTTGAAAACGATGCACGTACCTACCCCATCAACACACTGACAACCTATATGTGTATGAGCGACAGGGCTTCTTTCGCAGGCGACATGAGAACTTTTGTTTCACGAGTTGCAACTACCCAAACTACCACTATTAACAAACTTTGGACAACGGCTCGAGACAAAAATGGATTTACATGGGAAAACATGAGTAAATACGTGGATAGCTTGGTAAATGTTATTGACCAATCTCAACAGCTCAACTTTATCCGTTGGAAAATTTTGGACCAAAAAGTGCACCAAAATTTTCAAGCCCTTGGTACCTATCAGGCTGAAGTAGACTTTATGAAGAATTATATTAAGGACCGTTTCGTGTGGATGGACCATAAAATTGGATACATTTCAGGCATTGAAAACATTGACGCACAACTTACCGGCAGTATTTTTGGAGGACAAAGTAAAATTCTTATACGCAACTTCCCTTCAGGCTGCTCCTATACTATAATTACATTAGATGGAACAATTTCTAACAATGGAACCATTCAGTCTCAAAATACAGATGTAAATATGGCCCCTGGTTTCTATGTAGTGAAAATTAGTAACTCTAATGGACAAACGAGACAACAAAAAGTACTTGTTCAATAATTTTTTGAACCATATTCTTTGATTTAAAAGAAATTATCTTAACTTTGCAAGCATAACAAGGGGCATTAGCTCATCTGGCTAGAGCGTTTGACTGGCAGTCAAGAGGTGGCAGGTTCGAGTCCTGTATGCTCCACAATCTTGCAATCATGCACAAAATCCTACTGCAAATTTCGCCGTAGGATTTTTAGTATCAACCTTACAAAAAATTGGCACAATGAAGCAATTTTCATTCAACTGACATTTTGTAACAAAAAAAAATTGGCACTTATTTTGTAGGGTTCAGATAAAACGATTAAATATTAATTGGATATGGCTTTTATAGATTACTACAAAATAATGGGTATTGACAGAAATACGCCACAGGATGAAATTCGTAATGCCTACAAACGCAGGGCAAAACAATTTCACCCAGATTTAAACCCCAACGACCCTAAGGCAAAAGCAAAATTTCAAGCTCTCAATGAAGCATATGATGTTCTCAGTGATTCTGATAAACGAAAAAAATATGACCAATACGGCGAGAACTGGAAGAATGCAGACATTTATGACCAACAAAGACAAAATTGGGGGCGTGGACAAACCGGCCCATCAGGCTATGACGATATGGATTTCGAACAATTTAATGGTATGGGCGGAGGGTTTTCAAGTTTTTTTGAAGAACTTTTTGGACACAAATCCAATCGTAACAGTGCTTTTCACAACTTCCACAACATGGCGAGTCATAATGACAACGCGAATGCCTCAGTTAATTTAGATATGTACACAGCCCTACTTGGTGGTGAAATCACCCTGCAAACGGAATACAATAAATTACGGTTGAAAGTAAAACCCTGTACTCAAAATGGCACCAAAGTAAGATTGAAAGGTAAAGGATATGAACGCAGCGACGGCTCTTTCGGAGATCTCATCATCACTTATAACTTGGTATTGCCAACTTCACTCACTGAACGCCAAAAACAATTACTCCGCGAAATGCAAATGTCTGTTTCCTGAATTTTATTTACATAAAAAATTGAACAAATTAAAACATTAGTTCATTTTTTTCGTTGTTCCAAAATCCAATGGTCTATCAGGTGCCGAGCTATACTTAATTTGTCTGGAATACGAGGCAGATTCTCCAAACGGAACCACTCACCCTTATTTAATTCGGAAATTTGCAAGCAAAGTTCCCCGCGTAGATAGTCTGCTTCAAATCCAGCCATAATATTACGGGGATAAGGCCATGGTTGACTTCCCCAATAATGCAAATTCGTAATTTCAAGTCCCGTTTCTTCACTAACTTCACGATAGACACAGTCCTCAAAACTTTCTCCCGGTTCCACAAACCCGGCAACCAAACCATAATAGTCTGATTTAAAAGTATTGGACTGTACGAGTAAAATTTCATCTCCACGCTTTATAAGAACAATAATAGCAGGAGAAAGTTTAGGCCATATTTCGCGATGACAGGAACGACAGACTTTACTAATATTGGTATAAAAATCCATCTGTCCACCACAATAACCACAATAGTGGGTAGCATCATGCCAATGAAGCATTTCCGACGCCTTTCCGGCCAACAAATAAGATTCCGTATCAAGATGATAAAAGCTCGTACGCAATCCCATTCTTACAAAACCTTGTATACATAAATCAGACAACATAGTCACTTCAAGAGCCATACTCTCAATGCCATTCATTGGCGTTATCGTGATAGCATCCTGAAGTCGCCCAAAAGGTAGATATTCACTACAGGGAATACTGAAATGACCCTCAGAATCCTCCTTTAAATAAATATCTCCGTTACAAAAAAGGAACCAATTCTTCATAGGACTGTTATTTGATTGCCTTTCTGATTTCTTTATAAGTGACAGGTGTGCCATCCACATGATTATAAATGGCATCATGAAACTGCTTAAACGTATAAGTCACCGCATTGCGCGTCAATTCCGGTACATTATAACTCTTTAAGAGCAACAAATTCTGTTCGGGATCCTTTTGAGGCAACATAAAAGCTTTATGTGACTGCCCATTGTGATCAAAATAAGCAAAATAAGGCCGTGTATAGGAACCATCATTTCTGCGACTACTAAAAACAAACCAACGTCCATTCGAACTCCAAGAATGAAAAGAGTCGACGTCCTTACTATTTGAAGCTTTCATGGGATAGATTCTTCCGGTTTTTAGATCTTTGACATATAAATCAGAGCTTTTATGCCAAATATGAAATTGTCCGTAATCTCCTAATGTGAAAAGCACATATCGACCATCAGGACTTACACGTGGCACAGAACAACTCTTTCCAAGACTGGCACAATCATATTCCAATTGAGGTTTACCAAATGTTTGTGTTTTCTCATCAAAGGGGATACTCATCAAATTATAACGCACATGATTATAATTGAGAACAATGTCACGCGATCGCATGGAATCTGGTATGTGAACAAATTCTGGGCGGCGACACATACAATAATAGACTCTGTTACCTGCAGCATTCCAACACGGAAAAGTTTCCATATCTATAGGAGTACGAAGCACATTACTAATCTGTTTTGTGTCTGCATTATAAAATACAAGGTCAGACCCGGAATCGATCACTTCTGTCTTTTCCTTCTTCAGCAAGTGAAATGTTTGTCCCGTTTTGTTTGACGAAAAAATAACCCAATTATGATGCGGATTCCATGAAGGATATACACAAGAACCTAAAATGGAGTCGTTTTTGGTGTTTAACTTCTCCACCTTCCCATTTTTTGCAATCAATGTACCACCCATATTACCACGAACATGAAACAACAGGGTATTTGCATCATAATTTTGGAAATTATGACAATTGATACAGTGGTTCTCATCCTCATGGTATTTTCTATTGTTTTCATAAATCGTATGGACATCAAATGTAGTCACATTTCTTTGGTAAATACCTAATTGTCGATATAATTCATACCCGGGCTCAATCAAACGATAAGTCAAATAAGCATCAATAGGCTCTGCTGAAACCTGAATAAAATAACTTTTAAATACAATCCAACCAGCTTCACGTTTCACATAAAGGGACACATCCATTTTTTTTCCTTTACAAGAAGCCAACTGACTACGCCAAGCTGTAGAATCAAACATTATTTTGCCGTCTTCCCCAGCTCCAGAAACGATTTGCTGATTACCACACTTCACAACTGCTACAAATTCCTTGCCGGCATTTCTTACCATAAAATTCAAAGGGGCAATGTTTGGTGGAATCACGATATTTGTATAGTCTGGATAAATGTGAAGACTTTCACCTATAGGTTTAGCATTTTGAGGAATTTGATACGAATGATTGCACGAAGCAAATGCTATAACACAGAGAAATATAAAAAAACAATTACAATGTCTCATCTAATAAATCATTTTAATTCACATGACCTACTTCCTTGTTGGATAGGAAATAGTTTTCGTCTGGAATATTTTGAAAAAAATAATAACATGGATAGTACCCTAAGTACTGTGAACAGAGCTTATAATATACTTCCTTACGGTCTTGCCCTTTGTAATTCAGAGCATCTGATAAAAAAGACTTCGTAGTCTGAATTGTTATTGGTGAAATTTGAAATTCCTTAATTCTGTCGGCATCTTTCAACCCATAAAGAACTACGGCTTCCTCAAAGTTTTTTGGCAGTGTACGGCCCCGAAGTGGTAACAAACGACGATAAAACGCGTTCAAATCCTTATTATAAAGACAGGCTGCCAATGAATTGTATAGAGCTCTAATACTTCTGCCAGAAGAAAGCATTACATTATAACCAATAAAAAGTGGCGTACGATACCACTGTTCAAAAGAATCTTCAAGAGGTATGAGCTCGGCTACTTTTGCCAAATTCGGATCCTTCTTGACTATCGAAGGAGAATAAAGCATGGGACCATACTTCTCCACAAAATCCCCTTCAAATGGTTTTTTGGAAATCAAGTTCAGATATTTATATCCCAATTCCAATTCACCATTTAGCAAAGCACAAAAATACATACGTTTCAGGCGCATAGCCGAAATTCCATTTATCACCGAGTTTTCCATACATTCGTGGTATGAAGTATTTATCAATCCAGCATAAAAATCCCCATCAGAGGCAAAATATTCTGTAGTTGCATCAGGCTCACCCGTCAGTGTATGAATATGCATATTCGGATATTGATAATGTATGTCAAACATACGCGAACCAATCTGATCTGTTTGAGACAACGCAATAGCATAATAGCAGCATACGGAGCGACTGGGACGTTTTACATTCAAAGCTGCATCAATCATATCATCCCAATCATTCTCTTCCATCAGGCGCTGCATCTTCACAGTAGTTTGGGTGTTATCACGAAACGGTACAGCAAAAACAATCAGTCCCAGAAACAGCAACAGAGCTATCAACATACTAAACAATTTCACCTGCGGTGTTTCTTCGCGTCCACTCTTCCAGAGAGCTGTTATCTGACGCCTCGTTTTAAAATGCACCACTATGGCTGTAACAAACGTTATAAACAAAGCAATAAACGGATAAACAAAAATATAGCCGGGCTCACTCTGATAGTATAGATTGAAGCCTTGAAACACCTCCCATGCCAAGTAGAAAATAGGTAGGGCAAACACAATCAAACGTGCAAAGCCCTTCAAATGAATACTATAATCCAGCAACCATGCGGACAATGTCAAGATGATTGCCATCACAAAGCCCCCAAACAACGGATAATGAAATGAAAGTAACAGAAAACGTCCGATTAAGATCAGAAATCCTGTATTCATATCCAGAATATTATGCATGATGGTTTTGTCAAAAGCCAAATAACTATACTGTTCTGCAATATAAAATACATTATTGTAAATCAAACTGCAAAAAATCCACACCATCACAAACAATAGTATAAAAGGTGGAATAAAGAACTGTCTACCCGTTCCTTTCTTTATTTTTGTTTCATGCTTCGGTTGATAAACCGTTTTCTGGTTCTTATTTTGTACCTTATAGGTTAGTTTATTTTCTTTACGTTTTTTACTGCTCATCACTTCTATATTTTTATAACTCAGGCCAAAGTCATTCCACCATCACTTTCTTTTTGCCAACGACATAAAAACCTGGAGCGAGTGGTATCTGATTAACACCTGGTTCAAGTTGGATTCTAAATAGGCATTTTCCAGTCAAATCAAAGATGTTCAATACCTGTGCTCTATCAACATTAACAATAAGCTTCCCTTTTTCTCCAGAAATGGCTAAATCGTTATTTATTGTTGGCGAAGCAACCCCGGCAGGATCATAACCATATTGCTTGTCCAAATAAGCCAATCGATCATGTACCCACCCCATTAAATATCCCTTCTCCCATGAAAAGTCAAGATTAATACCATCGGCCCCATTCCAACGTTCAACTTCTCTGGCATCAGCACCACTTAAATTATATAGTTCAAAAGTTTTTGAGAAAAATTCAGAAAGAGAATCTTCTCGAAAATAAGTATTTCTAAGTTGCTTATAGCGATCCGCAAGCATATTTTCCCATCCAGGATACCATAAGCGCAAACGATAAAACAGACCATTTTTATAAAAAGATCCATTCTCCGGATCATTTGTCGCCGTCATATCAAACGTTGGACTTTGTCTTGTCCCGATAGCAGAACTCCACTCACGTCCCCAAGAACCTTCCGTATCCCAAGGAGCTACACATAGTTTTTTATCTTTCTGAATATTATAAGCATATACATAAAGATTTTTACCAATATTATCATAGGCTTCCCCAAGTTCTACAAGTAAATAAAAGTCGCGCCATACCGGCAAATCAAAATAATTCCCAAGCTGGTTGGAAAAATCAGTTGGTGAACTAGTTGACACAAATTTCACTGCATTGTAAAGTGTCGCCCAATCTATACTCTCACCATCCGACAAATCTGGATATTGACATTCCCAACCATCCCAAGTTTCACTGCTGTTGGAATAGTCACCTCCCGTAGCCGTCATCAAACAGGAACTACTCCAAGAAGTTGCTTTGAAAAGTACGCCACGAACGGTGTCTTGAGCACCGTTCACACCATCTATTTCCTTTTTCAAATTGAACTGTTCGCGGTCGCTCTTCTCCATCATATTATATATGCCGGCATATTCTCCATTCAAAATAACTTCGACAAAAAAGCAACGAGAGGCTTTCATCGCCTTTGGCTCACTTTTTTTATAATAGCAATCTGCAGCATATTTATTCCACAAATCAAAATTCGAAGCATTTCTCATTCGCGCCACGTCAATCGCCATCGCGTCTAATATCCAAGAATTATCCTTTCTCAACCCATGAAATTTTTGATCAACTGAGATGCCATTACTATCATGTAATTTGATAGCATAGGATTTTTTTTGCTTTTGGCTGTTGGAAGCACCACGATATCTAAAACCGGCCAAATAAAGTGAATCGCTTCCCGAATAATCAGCATCCGTCACGCGAAAAGTGCCATCCTTATAACTATTCGTGCCAAATCCAGTTCCGTTAATTTCCACAACAGGCATTAGCGTCAATGTCATTTTTGTAGATGCCACAATGCCCGTATCAGCCCTCAAAACTAATTCATATTGCCGTCCACCTGTCAACTTTCCCATATTAAACTGACCTCCTTTGATCACCCTGCGACTTGAAATATACAACGTCAAATCACGTTTTCCTCCATATTGTACCACCGGCATAAAATACGCCTCGTCTTTTGCTTTAATTGTCACTGGCAGCATCAATTGTCTGGCTCGGTTATCATAAATCGGACGTACACCATTAAACTGAAGAGTGTCCAAATAGTTTAGCACATTTAAACGTTTTACGCTTTCATCCTGCAACTTCTCGCCGTTCTTGTCATAAAAAGTAAATAGAGAATTTGAAGTATATCCAGATGCAAAATAATAGGTACCCATTATCATGGTATTTGTTCTTAAATTCAAATGTTGAAGAGGAACCAGAACGCTGTTAATACTAAAACTTCCGTCTACCACTGTTACAGTCCATAGGGAAGAGTCTCCCCTCATTTTCTGAGTTGTATTAATATAGCGTCGCCAAGTTCCATAAATAGAATCAAATGTAAGATAATCATTTGTTTTTGCATTACGAATAGAGTATTCTCCGGGTTTTTCCTCTGTAAAAGTCCAAAACATATCTTCGTCAATTTCATCACCGACATAGCAAAATGGACTTTGAGAACTATGCAGACGTCCTAAACACATTCCACCATTACCCACATAGTTATTTACTATACGATACTGTTCCCCTGATGTTACACTAACAGCGGAGACATTACTTGCATATGTCAATATTATAAATAATAATAAAAGCCCTATAGACTTTTTGACGAGTTGTTTCATTCTTGATTCTATATTTAATTTATAGTATGATGTGCCTTATTATTTCTGGCAAGGTTAAAAAAATCATGCAAATGTAACAAATAAATTTCTTCTGACACGATTCCTCACTTATTTTCACCTAGTCCATTTTCATTTTCTTTATAATATGCATAAGCTTTCCTTCTATCAAACCACTGATGAAATGAAGAATTGCATAAAATGCCATTTTAAAATTTGTGCATACGATTGATCTTTAATAAATTAGAAGTATCCAAACTTTTTATGTAGAATCAACGTATGAATAACTATATGAAATATTTCTCGATATTTGCAAGCAATTTGGTAGAAATGTAGAAACCGAGCAAGGCGCTAAGACCAGATACAGTGCTATCTATCGGATATGAAGATGAAGATAATGTATCATGATTGCAACTCATTTTGTGATAGAAGATATTTAGAATCAGACGTACAACTTGATATATTTCAAACAGAAAATAAAGATGCCTGCGTGCTCATCAATAACTTTTTTGATGTTGTGAAAATTAAACTTTTTGACGTCCAACGACAAAACCGACGCTTGATGTTGCTGCAGAAATATGCCATTTTTCGCAAAAAACGGGCAAAAAATGCATGTTAGATTCCATTCAAATGCACAACTCGGTTCAAAACATGTGTTTTTTGAGTGTTTCGTCCACGAACGAATTACATTTTTGCCAAAAAAGGGCCCAAAAAGGCCAAAACGTGCAGACCCTATGAATATGATTTAACACACACGTTTACAGTAGATTAAATGATATTTTAGATTTCAATTTACAAAATTTAACGCCCTATGTGTCACTGGCGTCACTGTGGTGTCACTGCTGTAAATTGTTCTTCCATAAATAGTTAAGTACAAAAAGTGACACGTGACGCTTGTTTTCAAAAATTCTTAGGATGTGTATCGTCCTAAAAATACTTGACTCAAATATTAATAATTCTGATATAAGTTGACTATAAACAACTGTTTCATTTTCCCTTCTTATAAAATCCTGTGATACCTTGACTTTTACAAATTGTCATTAGT